>MDSY01023026.1_pt1 | contig 25549 bp, 17 predicted proteins | sample 811131 | NCBI WGS metagenome assembly MDSY01 (sample SAMN05326643, study PRJNA326480) | marine metagenome | isolation source: seawater | place: Atlantic Ocean: South West | collected 2010
AATTGGTATTGATATAACAGATCCTGGGCAAGGATATTTTTATGGTGCCACAGTAGTTTTTGATAATACTCATCCCAAAACCGCATCTGGAGAAAAATATAATTTAACGTTAAAGGGTGGTGATATTATAGGTATTGGTGCAAATTACAATCCAAGTAGTGATGTAATCCGTATCAAATATATTGATCAAGAAAATAATCAAGTGGAGACTACAGCTAGAGCAACGGAAATCAATCCAGTAGGTCTATCTACAAACTCTAATGAACTTATTAAAACAAATACTGTAGTTACTGCCAACGGAAATATAGAACAAATAAAACAAATTCAAAACTATAAGAATCTGACTCAAAGAATTGTTAAATCTATACATCAACCGGATAATGTAATTACAAGTGTTGTTTATGAGACTAGTTACATTACAGGATTGACCAGATTGGTTGGTATTAATACTGCATTCTCCTCTTTTAATAGTTCTCCTCTTATATCAGAAACTAATTCAACATCCAATCTTTCTGAACTAGCTAGCATTCGTGATGCTGCTGGAACAAAAGCAATATTTGAATTTGATAATGGGTCATTAGCACAAGTTTCATATGGACCTAACGGTAGAATCATTAAATTTGATTTTAATAAACCAATAGAAGGTCTTGGAAGTATGCCAGAAATTTTTATTGACAGTGATACTGGAACTGGTTTTGAAATTCAACTCAAAATTGGTCTTGAGAAGATTCCTGCAGAAAAGGAGAATATTATTGGTGAGCAGGTGATTGAAACTGTAGATAATCAATTATATGTTGATGGATCGCCAGTATTTGGTCAGTCAGTTGTTGAAGTTTCTACTGATTGTATAGGAGAAACGAATCAAATAGTTGGATATGTTGATGGAGAACCATATATTGGTCCATATCATATACACCCAAATACTGGTGTGAAAATGGTTGGTAAGGAACATTCCTCTGTTCCTCATAGTATTATCTACGATACTAGAGAGGAAAGTCTTTCAAATACTACGAGAAGAATGACTAGAAGACCAACATTATCCACTAATGTTTCACCAACTTCAAGTCCTGCTCCCTCTGCTACCACTACTTCAACAACATCTTCTTCAGCACCTTCATACACTCCACCATCTACGGGATATTAATAAATACAGATAAAAGTACAACATAATGTCTAAGAATTCTGCTCAGCAGGGGAATAAAGAACAAGGAAATGATAGCCAACCTATAAACCATCAACCATATGGTCAGGAAGTTTGGGGACCTGATGGCAAAGGAAACATTTATTTCTTTGAAGCTAGTGCTGCTCCTATGAAATCAAGAGTCGTAACTCTTGATGATAAAGGTGCCCATACTGATTACGTAAATCAAAGTTGGGAACTTAGAGCAGGAGATAAACTGAATGATGATATTTGTGTATTGATAGATGCTGTAAAGGGAAAGATTACAATCATTGCAGAAAAAAGTTCTATTGATATTAGAGCTAGAGAAAATATAAACTTGCATTCTGATAAAGGTGATATAAATTTGAATGCTACAAATGGAAAAATTGTCCTCAACTCAAAAGATTTGATGACTGGCGATTTGGCTGGTGGAAAAAAACCAAAAATAATGATGAACAGTCGTGCTGGTGGTAATTTTTGCGGGGCAATGCTTCCACATAAACTTTGCTGGGATTTTGTTGGACCAATGGTTGCATCAGGTGGTGGTGGGTTGCTTGGTGGTTCGTTGGGAGATAATTTAGGTGCCGCTGTTGGTGCTGCTGCAGGTGGAATTGGTGGGGGGCCATCAGGTTCTATGGCAGGAATGGCAGCAAATGCAATAAGTAGTGCTGTAGGTAAAACAAGCATGGGCCTAGCTGCTTCTGCGGCATCTGCACTTGGAGAACCCTTTGTTCCAAATCCAATCGAAAGACCGTATGGTAATGGAGACATTTGTAATGCTTGGAAGATTATGGATAGAAGATGCTCACCGCCGGAAACGGAGAGTATGAGTGGAGCAGACTACTATTGATCCACTATGCGAACTGGTCTAGACCTATTGACTTTGCTGTTCAACTGTATTATATTAGCCAAGTAATCAAGGGACCACCCATGCACATGGACGAACAAGACTTCCAGGCCTATATTGATGCTTCTGCAGACTCCAATGAACTGCAGATGGAAGTTGAAGAAGATGAGTATCTGACCCGCTGTGTGGTCGATGTCACCACTCGTAAGTTTTATCTTCACTCAAACTTTGGCGATGAGCGTGTTGTTGATTGTGATAGTATGGATGAGTTCATGACCGTTCTTGAACTTGTTCGTCGTATTACTCCCAGTGATATGCTTTCTTATTCCAATCCTCTCTGACCAAAATTAGCTTTAGCTTCCAAAAAAGTCGGAAAAAAAATTCGCAGATTTTTTTGAGCCATGAGGTTTTTGAAAAATGAATCATTATCAACCAGACCTGTACAAAGAAATTCTAGACTGTTACGAGTATGAGACCAGAAACCCGTCAATCTATGGAAATGTTGTTCGCATCGAAGTGGAATTTACCAAAAGCAGCAGAGAATGCAGGACTAACCAACAAGGAGATGAAAATCACCTTTAATGAGTATTGTTCATTCCACCCCCCAATCTATGAATCTGAGGAATCATAGTTTTTTGGGACTGTCGCCTATTGGTTAAGGCCCACTGCTTATAACGGTGTGAATCGGGTTCAATTCCCGACAGTCCTACTTTGCGAGTATGGCGGAATCGGTAGACGCACCAGACTTAAAATCTGTTGGGAGTTAATCCCGTGGGAGTTCAAGTCTCCCTACTCGCACTATATAAAGAAAAAAAACATGAAACTCATAGAAAGAATTGAGCAACTTTCTAAGATTGGTGCCACAGAAAACGGAATTTCTAGATTAACTGATAGTATTGAGGATATTCGAGGAAAATCTCTCGTCATGCAGTGGATGCTAGAAGACGGTTTATCGGTCAGTAAGGACATTTACGGTAATATACGCGGAACTTTGCCTGGATGCGGTCCTCCGATCGTTACAGGGTCACATACCGACACTGTGGCTACTGCTGGAAAGTATGATGGTGCTTTAGGAGTTCTTGCTGGAATCGAAGCAGCAAGAGAACTGAAGGGAAAGTTAAAACACCCTTTAGAAGTCGTAATATTTTACGATGAAGAAAATACGATGAGTGGGTCAATTGGATATTGCTCAAAAAAACCAGAAATCAAAGCATTTATAGAACTTCATGTGGAGCAAGGTCCAGTATTGGATCATCAGGGAGTCGATATTGGTATAGTTGAGGGTATTGTTGGTCAGAGGAGGTGTTCTGTAAAAATATTTGGCCAAGAAAATCATGCGGGAACTACTCCCATGAATATGAGAGATGATGCTCTAGTCAAAACATCACAAATTATTACACATATTAACGAGAAAGCATTGACATATGATGGTCTTGTTGCTACAGTGGGTATATTGAACGTTTATCCTAATGCGTTCAGTGTTGTTCCAGGTCGTGTTGACTTTACTCTTCAGATTCGAGATTTAGATTCTGATATGATGGAAAAATTTGTTGAAGATGTATCTAAAGAATTCGATTTTAGATATGAACTCCAACATAAGTCTGAACCAGCTTTGTGTGATTCTTGGGTAAAAGATTGTATTTCCAGAGCATCATCTAAATTTAGTTTGAAGAGTATTTTGATGCCATCCCGTGCTTCTCATGATTCTCAGAATTTTATATTTTGTCCTATGGGAATGATTTTTGTCCCGTCAATTGATGGTATTAGTCATTCACCAAAAGAGAGTACAACGGATGAAATGTGTCATAATGGAGTGAAAGTTCTTATCGAGACCATAAAAAATCTTGATAAATAAAATCAGTAAGAGGGTTCACATGGGCTATCGCATTGACACCGCTTATGTATGGTTGGAAACTCACGAAGATACTCAAGTCGTTTTGATGTACTTCATAAACAACATTCCATTCACCTTTGACGAGTTTCCAGAATTGGCAAGGAATAATCCAGAAGCAATTCAAGAAGCTAATAGAAATAATGTGTATGACATGGAACAACTTTATAGATCATCATCTTATTTGATTTGTGAAGAATGTCATCCGATGATGAATCAACTGGATTTAGAAAATCCAGAACTTTTGCCTCAAGATTAATGCCCCTGTAGCTCAGCTGGTAGAGCGCGGCTTTTGTAAAGCCGATGTCGCTGGTTCAAGTCCGGTCGGGGGCTTATAAGGAGAAAAAAAATGATAATCAATCTATGGCACAATAAGTGTATGGATCAGTGGAGATGGACTCTTTCTGATCCATCAACACTTGATCAGCATTCTGGTACTCAGGAAGACTTAAGAGAAGCTATGAATGATATTGCAAATACAGTTGAATATTTGATAGAGTATAAGGGGTCAAATCCAGACTTGACTGGACCAAAATGTGAAAATCCTTGACAATTTCGTGAATTCATACTATCATATGAAGGATACTTGAAGAGTGTCAGTGACCCAAAATGTGTGACTCCAAAACCTCCCAAAATGGGGGGTTTTGTTGTATCTAAATAAATATATCAAAACAGAATTCGTAATAGACTCCATGGCTTTATCTCGCCTAGAAAATTTTATCAAGAATGTAGAAGGTAATATTCTCTATGTTAATCCGAATGATTTAGATTCTACGGACGACATTAGTAATCAGGGGAATTCCTTAACAAGACCTTTTAAGACTATACAGAGAGCTCTTTTAGAAGCTGCTAGATTTTCTTATCAAGTTGGACTTAACAATGATAAATTTGATAAGACTACAATCATGCTCTATCCTGGAGAACATGTAATTGATAATCGCCCAGGATATTCAATTGATAATTCTGGAACTATAAAAGATGTTAATGGTATAATTAGAGGTCTTTCGGAATTTAATGGAATCAGTATTTTTGATCTGAATAACCCTACTAATGAACTTTACAAGTATAATAGTATTCATGGTGGATTGGTTATTCCAAGAGGAACTTCCATAGTTGGAATGGATCTTAGAAAAACTAAGCTTAGACCAAAATATGTTCCAGACCCTGAAGATTCTAATATTGATAATTCTGCTGTCTTTAGAGTGACTGGTGGGGGTTATTTTTGGCAATTTAGTATTTTTGATGGTTCTGGTTCAGTTTATAAAAACACCGAACCAAATACATATTCGCCAGATTTTAGTCATCATAAACTGACGGTATTTGAGTATGCTGATGGTGTTAACGTAGTAAAGGGTAAAGGTCTGACTGACCTTCAAATGTATTATCATAAATTGACCAAAGCCTATGGGCCTGCTTCTGACAGGATAATTAATGATTATCCAGCAAATACTGATTTCCAACCTAGAATTCAGGAAAGTAGAATTGTTGGATCTCTTGGTGGAAGAGTTGGTATTTCTAGCATATTTGCCGGTGACTCAGTAACACCTTCTACAAGTGTTACTGTAGTTACATCCGATCCTCATGAGTTGGGTGTTGATAGTCCTATTCGTATTAATGGCGTTAATAGTGGAAATTCACCTGCTGGTTATGATGGTCTGTTTATAGTTTCTTCTGTAGATAATGAAAATCAATTTAAGTATACTAGCTCAATTGTCCCATCTCCAGCATATTTTCAACCACTTTCTGCAACTGTAAACGTCGAAATTGATACTGTTACAGGAGCGTCTCCTTATATTTTCAATGTCTCTATGAGATCTGTATTTGGAATGCAAGGTTTACATGCTGATGGTGACAAAGCCACTGGATTTAAATCTATGGTTGTTGCTCAGTTTACTGGTATAAGTCTGCAGAAAGATGATCTTGCATTCGTTAAGTATAATAAGACAACAGGAATATATGATGACCAATCATCTCCTGGGGCAGATACCTCTCCATTACATCTAGATTCTAGATCCATTTATAAACCAGGATATGAAAATACTCATATCAAGATTTCCAATGAAGCAGTTGTTCAAGCCGTTTCTATATTCGCTATCGGATATGCAAAACATTTTGAGTGTATAAATGGTGGTGATATCTCATTAACAAACTCTAACTCTAACTTTGGTGCTGTTGCTTTATCGTCGAAAGGATTTAGAAAATCTGCTTTTACTAGAGACAATCGTGGTTTTATTACTAGTGTTGTTCCAACTCAGGCTTTACTAGAGGATAATTCCCCTATTGTGAAGAGCATCTTTGATATAGACGCTGTAAAGACTAGAACTGTTGCTAATCCTTCCCGCCTATATTTGCATGGGTATAATTCTGAGTTTATTTCTCCACCATCTTCATTTGATGACTATAAAGTTGGCGCAAAAGTAGATGAAAAGTTGTATGCTGTTATACCTTATAATGGTGCAGTTGAAACTAAAGTATCTCCAGTTTTAATGGAAACTGCTTCTATAAATGAAATCAGTTCTTCTAAAAAATACTTTGTTAACAAAGTAGGGGGTAATAATGATATTGATACATCAACTAGAGCGATAACATTAACTAAAAATCATGATCTGCAAGATGGTGAAAAGGTTAGAGTATTCAGTGAAAATGGTTCTTTACCAGATGGAATAAATCACAATCAAGTATATTATGCAATTAATGTCAGTAATAACAGAATAAAACTTGCTCCAGGATATGATGAGGCTACCTCCACTCCACCCTCTTATATTGAATTAAACAATCGAGGAGGAACAATTTCAATTGTCAGTAATGTAACAGATAAATCATCAGGTGATGTCGGCCATCCAATTCAGTGGGATACTGTAAATCAGCAGTGGTATATTAACTCTTCATCCAACAACGAAATATATATTGAAATTCAGACTTCCAGAACTCCAGATGTAATTCCTGGTGTTTCTATTAAGAGAAAGAAGGACTCTAGAAGAAATAAGGATCTTTCATATAAACTTAGATATGTCATTCCTAAAGAAGAAACAGATGCTAGAGCTCCATTAGACTCTTTTAATATTCAAGAAAGTTCAACTACTGGAGATTATACAAGCGGAACGTTAACTTCTACATCAAAATCTAAAAACAATAAACTTATTTTTAATTGCTCTTATAATAGTGGTGTTGCTACTGTTATTTGCGAAAGAACACATAATCTCAAAGTTGGAAACAAAGTCATTATTAATGCAGTAAAAAGCATATCAAATCCAGAAGGAACTGCAGGCTTGGGATTTAATGGTACTTTCTTCGTTAAAGAAATACTAGACGATCTTACATTTACTTATGATTTGGTAGATGATCCTGGTCAATTTTCTAACACTGCATCAGATAGAGTTAATGCTATTTTACCTCTCCCAAATTTTGAAATAAATCAATATAATACGGCATTAAGCATTTATAGTTCAGAAGCAATTCAAGATTATATACCATTAGTTAGTGATGGTATATATCACTTGAGCGTTGTTGATAGTTCTGTTAGTCCAGATGTTAATTTCTTTGATAATGGTGAATATAGATTCCAACAGGCTGTTGGAGATTTAATTCCCAGAACTGATAGGGATAATCCTATAGATGATTATGAAACTGCAGTTTCATATGCGGATAAGAAACAAATTGGAACAGTTATCACTAATGATCCAAAGAAAAGTATTAGTAAAGAGTCTATAAGCAATTTCTTATGTTCTTCCGGTAAAGCAAGTTCGATTATTAATGTATCTTCTGAAGATGTTTTGCTTGGTTCGAGCAGAGTTGGTTCTGCAGTTAGTGTTACAACTTCTGATGGTCATGGATTTGGTAAGTTATCATCCATCAACATCATGGATCATAATGGTGTTCCTCAAACTGGAACAAATTACGTTCCTGGAACCTATTATGGTGTTCGTTTGGTTGGACCTTCTACGACTGGTGGAGCAACAGCAGAAGTTAATATTGATTCCACTGGAAAACTATCAACTATTTCTATAATGGATGGTGGTTCTGCTTATGGAGTAGGTCATACTTGTTTATTGGATGGAATTCCTAGGTCTTCATCTGGGGATCCTGGTGTTGTTGAAGTTGTTAGTGGTGATGTTCTAAATGAAGTTGGAACCTCATTTGAAATATCTGGAGTCAAAAATATAACAGTTGCTGGTATTGATATCAGTAAGTCATCTTTAAATGGTTCTCATCAAGTATTCAAGATTATTGACAAAAATACCTTTACTTATCAAACAAAAACTTCTGTTGGAACAACAATAACCGAAATCTATAGTGGATATGTTGCAAGGTCTGGCCCGGGAATTCCAATAACATCCGTTGAATATGATAACAGTGTGGGCATCCTTACTGTTGAATGTGACGAATCACATGGACTTTCTGTGGGAAACAGAGTTAGGGTGGTTGGTATTGAAACTGGAAAAACATTTAAGGATAAGACTGATGGAGTAACTGATGTTGATGTTAATCAAGTTGATGAAAACTTCTATAGTGATTATTTTGTAGTTGATAATATTGGAATAGGAGCATCGAAGAATTTTACTGCTAAGGTTGAAAAAGATATCCTTGGAACTCATAATTTATCTTCGATAACAGATTCTTATGTCCTCAAGACTGCTTATGCGTCACAATCTGGTCTTCCGGTAAAGGAAGACGAAAAACTCTCTGGAAGATTAGCATCAATAAGCACTGGTGTTATGACAAGACTCAGTGTACTGGATGCTGGTAATACTGATATTTTTGTTGATGATACAAGTGGATTTTATAAAGGAGATTTCATTCAAATAAGGGATGAAATTATAAGAATTACTGACGATCCTGCTGGTAATAAGTTAGTTGTTCAGAGAGGTCAATTAGGAACACAAACTTCCGGATATCCGATAGATGAAGTTGTTAGGAAAATAAGTCCAATACCAGTAGAACTTCGTAGACCTTCTATTCTTCGTGCATCTGGCCATACATTTGAATATCTTGGATTTGGACCAGGAAATTACTCCACAGCTCTTCCTCAAAGACAGGATAGAGTTCGTGGAGAAAGAGAAATTATTAACTCTCAGGCTAGAGTTTCCTTTGGTGGTATTGCAGTCTACACTGGAATGAATGACAGAGGAGATTTCTATATTGGCAATAAGAGAATTATTTCTCCAACTGGTGAAGAAATTGTAGTAGATACTCCATTCCCTGCCGATACCTCAGAAAATGAAACATCTAGATTAAAAATTGATACTGACGATGTTTTGGTTGGAAAGAGGCTTCGTGTTGAAGGGGGATTATCTCAGGAAATGGTTAGTTCTTTTGGTGGACCAGTTGTGTTCTCCAACAATATTAATGTTCTTGGGGAAAGTGGAATTCAGGCTGTTAATTTAAATCTTTCTGGAGATCTAGATCAAACTAGAAAAATATCAATATCTGATACTAAACCATTAGTTGATGGTAAGGTTGGTGACATTGTTCTTAACGGCACTCCTGCTTCTGGTGGATTTGCTGGATGGGTTTACACAAAAGAAAGTGAGTGGAGAAATTTTGGTATTATTGGTTCTGGGTCTGGAAATGATATTACTGTTGATGATATTGAGTCGAGTAATATAACCACTCAAAATCTAAATGTAACTGGTATTGGAACAATAAATCAGGCATTTATCAAGAGTGGTATTGCTACAGTTCAGTCTGTAGATACTGATGATTTATATGTAACTGGTATTGCCACATTTACAGATTCTTCTCAAGTTAATATTAGAGGTAATCTTGATATACTTTCTAACATTAATGTTAAAGCAGAAAATGATGGCGATCAGATTGATTTTATTGTCAATGAAGGCTCTGATCATCCACATTCATTCGATCCGGTTGATAATTCAAGGGGGATTAGAATTATAAACAATGTAACGACAGTCCACCCAGTAGATCCCACAGACCCGGGCCAGGCTGGAGCGGGATCTGGAAATATTCAACTTGATTTTAGATATGGAAATAATTTTGAAATACATGGCGATTTCACTAATAATATAAAACCTTTATCAGGCACAACTAACTTTATAAATCCAGAACCAGAATCAGTTACTGCTGGTCAACAGGGTAGTATTGAACTAACAACCGAATCTGGTTCTGCTGTAACTATTGAGTGGGGAGATGCATTCTACTTCCCAGGAGGAACACCACCAGCAATTGGTGCAGGAACTACTGCGATGATTGGTTACTATGTTTTTGAGAGTGGACAAACTGGTGCTAATCCATCACCAGGTAAAATTATGATTTCTGCAATTGAAGATTTGAGGCCTGCCTCATGACTTTAGAAGTTTTTCCCTTATGGATGCTATTTAAGGACTTTGAAGTCCCATTAGGTTCTATTGTCATGTGGCCTGTCCATAATAACATTCCCTCTGGATGGAGAATTTGTGATGGAAGTTCTTTGTCTAGAACAACTTACAATGAACTTTGGGCTCAAATACAACTGCAGTATACTACTGGTAATGATGGTTCTACTTTTAATATTCCAAATCTGACAAATACTTTTATTAAAGGAACATCTCCGGAATATGATCAGTCTTCAAAATCCTATACATGGGTAGGTAGAGATGAACCTGGTACTATAGAAGCAGAAGAGTTTAATCACTCTTTAGTCACTCCTGAGATTACCACAACTATTTCGTTATCTTCATATTCCACTCAAGTTTCTTATCAAATAACAACTAACAATACTGAACTTCATAAACATGATGATGCTGTTCCGAAAGAATATAGATATACTACAGAAGATAATGCAAATGAAAATATAGCTGGTCATGACTTAGGTCTAGTACCAGGGGATAGGGGCAGTGGAACAAAACATTTGCCTGGACCTGATGTGGGATATGATGGTTCTGGAGATTCTGTTGGCCAACGCCCATATGGTAGTTTTTTTATGCCAAATGGAGCTGTTGATTCTAACGCATCAATTCATCCCTTTGGATCCATAAAAAGATGGTTTCACAATCATCCTACTACAAATACAAATAACTCTGGATTTGCTCGCGATGGTATAGATACTCAAAATCACGGAACTACTTTAGTTCAGGGATTATCTGGTGGAGGTCAAATGACACAAGGTACGGGTTCTGTTGGTGCTCATACTCATAGTGTAACGTATACTCTTGATAGAACTCATAATCACAGTATTAGTGGCCAGCAAGGTGATATACAAATGAGTGGATTTGACTCAAAGATAGAACCAAAACATATGCCTATAGTATACATAATTTATACGGGGGTAAATTAAATGTCTTTGACTGGACTGATTACTATAGTTGCTTCTCCATTAAGTTTAAATTCTGGTACTTTTTCTATTCCAGAAGGTTGGTTAATATGTGATGGCAGATCTTATCTCAAAAGTGATTATTTAAATTTATATAATCATTTACTAAAAGATGGCCCCAATTCAATATATTCCTCAACAAATGAACCATTGTATGGAGGAGACGCCGATAATTTTAATGTCCCTGATTTGAATAATAGATTTATGAGAGGGTGGGGTGGAAGTGAAAACTTACAACCTGGTCAAGATATATCTGAAAAAGTTGATATCACCGGAATTTCTGTCGAACCAAGTATTAGTCAGTTAACATTAACTTCTAATTCTCGTGCATATTCCCCTACTAGTCAGTCTATTAGTTCAGAAGGACATCATACTCATCAATATGCGAGGGATGGTGGTTCTGGAGGAATATCATTGGAGTCCAATGGACTTGAAAATTATGATACTGGATTTTTTCATACAAGACCTGCTGATCCCGGCCAACTTCAAACTGGTGGTAGACCGGTGCATTTAAAAGATGATAGATCTGGTGCGGTGGGAGAGATTTGCAGCCTTAAAAATGATGTAGAACACTATAGCATGTGGTCAATTATTCAGGGTGGTAGTCAAGGATATGAATTAGCGATCCCATCCGCCAGCAACACATTACTATATTGGCAGAAGCAGTTTCAGCAGCAAGATATGGCTCAGCTCAGTATTAGGAGAAGAACATTTGTTTCAATGAAAAATCCAATATGGCAGAATTCAAATCAAAGAGTTTGGAATCATAATGAATACCAATCAAATACTGCTATAAGACATATTCACAAATACACTATAAATGTTTTTCAGAATGGTGATCATCAACATACAGTTTCATCATCGCCTCAAAATCATACTCATGGCCATACTATTAGTGATAATCCCACAGTCCAGTCTAATGGGGCTAGCGGGCAGGAGTTGAGGCCTGCAAATACAAAAATGGTTTTTCTAATTTACGCACTCTAATGGCACTAAAAGTTTATCCTACTGGCACTATTATGCCATTTCCTAACGCACAAGCCGATTCTATACCTGATGGTTGGATGCTTTGTGATGGATCTGAAATTAATAGAGGAACTTATGGAAATCTCTATAGTTTACTTGGAGATACTTATGGTTCTGGTGATGGTGCAAATACTTTTAATATCCCTGACTTGCAGGAATGGTTCATCAAGGGAGTTGATAGTACTTCCATGAGCACTGATGTTGGTAATGAAGTTTCTTCTTCCGTGCATTTTCAAAGTGCATCATATACTTATAATTTAAATGCTCAAGTGGCAAATTCTCAATATACTGATTCTGCTTCTACGATAAATCAAACTTTATCATCTGCTGGTGAACATAGACATATATATGAAACAAATACTGATAGTAGAAACTTTGGGTCTGGTTTTAATGATACTGATTGCGAAGACTATATGCTTCCTACGAATCCAATAGCTAGTGCCGGGATTGATGCAGATTTGAGTAATAATGATACTCCTGTCTCAAATGCTTCGCTTCCAAAGGATGGTATAGGAAAAATACACCATAGATTTGGAAATGTTCAAATAGATCATGTGTTTGGGTATCATTACTCCGGGGGATCTCAGCAATATTATTCACATTCTCGTCAATCTCAAGTACGCACTTATTATTGTTCCCAATTAGTTGCTGCGTTACCGGCCAATAGCCCTAGACTATGGACAGGTACTTCAAATCAAGGTACTCCAAATAAATACGTTTATATTGGTCAATCAAGTAATGGATTTGGAAAATATATTGGTGATGATATCAGTGCCTGGCATACTCATTATGTTTGTGCAGAATTCCAGATAGCTGGAGGAAAGAGTGTTTTGAGCGATGGAGATAATGCTAGGGATACTAACCGGGTATCTAATAGAATGTTTACGATGAGAAATCAGCATAATCATAGTGGATTTTCTTTAATAGAACAGTCTGGAATTTCTCATGGTTCTACAGAACATCAATTTACAGGAACAGTAACTGCTGAATTGGATATACCTGCTGAAAATGTAGGTACAGAGACTCTTCCAAGTGCCATTGTTATGGCTTATATAATAAAGACATAAATATATAATAAATCAAACTGATTGGGGGAAAGTGAACCCATGGCATCATTTCAGAAGAATTTTGTCGTCAAAAATGGACTAGAGGTCGGTTTAAATGGCGGTTCTATACTAGTAGCTACTAGTGATGGAGTTGGAATAGGAAGTACATTACCAAAATCAACATTAGATGTTGGCGGTAATGCAAAAATAGCAGGAATAACTACATTTGGTAATAATGTAATTATTGATGGAAATTTAACAGTCAGTGGCACAGAAACGATTGTTAATTCATCAAAATTAGAAGTAGAGGATATTAATATTGGTATAGCATCTGCTACTAATAAACTGACAGATATTCAACTGGATGGTGCTGGAATTACAATATATGGTAGTGAAGGTGATAAAACTTTAACTTGGGATAGTTCAAACTCTAGATTGGCATTCAGTACAGATGCTTATGCTCCTAGACTCAATGCGGATACTTTTATTGGAAACTTAGAAGGAAATTTAAACGGTCTTGTTACTAGGGTAGATCAACCAAATATAACTTCCCTTGGAGATTTAACAGGACTTAGTGTTTCTGGTATTTCGACTTTAGAAAATAAAGTTGAGATGAGGAGTGATGATGGAACTCCAGCCAAGATTGATTTTTATTGTGAAGTAAATAATCTTCACTATACCAGACTTCAATCTGCTCCCCATTCGCAATATAGTGGAATTCCTATAGTAACTCTTCCAGTTGCTAGTGGAAACTTAATTGTTGGTGATACTGGATCTCCAATATCTAATGATATCAATACTACTGGTAGTATCGAAGCATCTTCCTTTGTTGGTGATGGAAGGGGATTAACTGGTCTCGTAGCTGGAATTGGAATTGCCACTAGCAGCGGACCAGTTTCTTATGGAATTACCACTCTTGAATTAAAAGGTAGTGGAATTAGTACTTCACATATCGATAGTGTATCTGGTATTGCAACTATATTTCTTGAAGGTGGTTCTGGTTCTGGTTCAATTAATATAAGTCTTAATCCACCATCAAACCCAGAAGCTGGAGATCTTTGGTATAGTCCAAATCATGCCAGAACCTTCATATATTATGATGAGAGTCAAGTTGGATATGGTTCTAATGCATATTGGGTTGACTCTTCTCCATTCCAAATTGGTGCTATGGATATTGGTGCAGAGAATCTAAGTGTAACTGGGTTAATAACTGGTTCGGAGATGGTTCTGTCTGGTATTGCAACTGCATCGGAATTTGATGTAACTGGGTTAATAACTGGTTCGGGGATGGTTCTGTCTGGTATTGCAACTGCATCGGAATTTGATGCTCTTTCTGACATTAACTACAAGAAAAATATAAAAACTGTAGAGAATGGATTGGATAAGATTGTAAGTCTCCGTGGTGTTTCTTATGATTGGAAACAGAGTGATAGACCATCATATGGTGTAATCGCTCAGGAACTTGAAGAGGTTCTGCCAGAACTTGTTCATGGTGGGTCTGGTAATGATCCAAAGACTGTGAATTATAATGGAATTATTGGCGTCATGATTGAGTCAATTAAAGAGTTGAAACAAGAGGTCGAAACTCTCAAAAAACTAATAAATAACTGAAAGGAGGAATAATAGAAAGTGGCTTTAAATTTTCCTAATAGTCCTGTCGCCGGTCAAGTATATGTAAATCATGAAAGTGGATTTGCATATGAGTGGGATGGCGTTGTATGGAATAGTATTACTACAGCATCAACTTCGAGAATTAAAATAGTTGATGATATTTCTTCATCATTTAATGGTGCGCTTACTTCATTTCCGATCACTTCAAATTCTGCTGCAGTTACTCCTAAGAATAGGCAATCAATTATAGTTAATCTTGGTGGAGTTATTCAAGACCCGACAGATGACTATAATATTTCTGGAAGTACACTTGAATTTACTGTTCCTCCAATATCTGGATTGTCATTTTCTGCGATTATTCTTGGTTCTGCATATGATACTATAAGAACTACTAGTACATATTCTGAAGTTGCAGGTATTTCTACAACTAGTCAATATGCATCTGTATCTGGAATTTCTACAACTAGTCAATATGCATCTGTAGCTGGAATTTCTACAACTAGTCAATATGCATCCACATCTGGAATTTCAACAACTAGTGGAACTAGTGGATATGCGTCTGTGGCTGGAATTTCTACAACTAGTCAGTATGCATCTGTAGCTGGAATTTCTACAGTTTCTGAAAATCTTACTGGCACGCCAAATATTGTTGTTGGCTCAGTTACCGCAAATACTGTTTCTGCATTATCATTTAGTGGTACAGTTCCTTCTTCTAGTTTATCTGGTCCCCTTCCAGCTATAGATGGGTCTCAATTGACTGGAGTCGCTTCAGATACTAGTTTCTTAGTTTCTGGAAGAAGTTCAAATACTACTATTTTACTTAGCTCTGGTTCTTTTTCTATAGAAGGTAGAGCAGGAGATATTACTATAAACGCTTAATGCCATAAATAACAAGTGAAAGCTAAAATCTAAAAAATGGCAATCAAAATATCGGATACCGTTGTAATTGATGATAGTAGAAATGCCTCTAATTTAGCGAGCGTTTCTGCTGCTAGTTCAGTTACTGCTAGTGCATTTTATGGTGATGGAAGTAATCTTGAAAATACTGGTGCTACCTTAAATTCCACTTCTGGGGTTGAGAGATTAGTTACTACTCAATTATCTAGTGGAACTATGGTTAATGCCGCAACTGATGCGGACCTCACCTATAATGCTACTACAGATACACTCTCAGCACCAAATTTTAATGTTGGAACTGACGTTAATGTTTATGGCAGCACTGGCATTATTAGTGCTACTTCATTCTATGGCGATGGATCTAACTTGGATGGAATCGTCTCAAATACAACTTTCTTAGTTCCTGCAAGAGCTGGAAATGTAACTGTTTTAGTTTCTTCTAGTTCTTTTGTTGTGGAAGGAAGATCTGCAAATACTACTATAGTGCTTTGACATAAATAATCAAAACGAATCGTAAACCTTTACCTAGAGAAAAATGGCAGATAGATTTCCACTTATAATTGATAGTGCAGAAGAAAAAATTAAAGAACTTGTATCTGGAGATAATTTAGATCTGACGGGTAATAGTATTAAGAATGCTGATTACATTCAAACTTCTGAAGCTACTATTGCCGGAATAGTAACTGCAACTAAATTTAAAGGTGATGGTTCTGAACTAGATAATCTCCCACCATCAGGAAGTTCATTAGAAGCTACAGCATCAGGAACACTTGCAGATGGTTCTACAGTTATTGTGAATACTGATGGAACGGTGAGTGCTGTCGCAGTTACAGGTTCTGTAACGCCATCTGCTGCGAGTTCTACTGAATTTGTAGCAGATGGTATCGTGATGGTACATTCCGTATTTGTACCCTCTACTAATCAAGTAGTAGTTGTTTATAGAAACGGTAGTGGTGAAGGTGAATCTGTTGTTGGGACCGTATCCGGAACATCTATCACATTTGGCACTCCTGTAGAATTTTTGTCCACAACAACTTCCCGTTTTTCTGCTCGCGGATTATTTTATGATAGCAGTACTGAGAATATTATTCTTCACTGGGGTTTGAAGGGAACTAACATGTCGCAATATGATGGAGACGACCGATTATTATCAGCAAAACTTGGCTCTGGAAATACAATAAATTGGTCAACTGGTATGGCTCAGGGGTTGTATGGATTTGAGTTTTATGGTAATTATTCCAGAGTTGGTGACCTGGATGGTGATACTACCACTGGAATTTTTCAGACCATTACTCGTAGGGATCAAGGTTATAGTGACGCACATTATGGTATAAGACAATGGAGTATTAGTGCGGATGGTAATACTGTTAACTCACAAGGTAGTGCTGAGATTGGTAATATTACTGCTGGGGGTCATGTAACGTCAACACCTAAACTTGTAAATGACGGAGCAAATAATAGATTTTTTATTGTCTATACAAATAATAGTCTTTATGGAATTGTCAGGGTATGCACAATTACGGAATCATATGGTAATTATAATTTTACTATAAGTGGAACCGACTCAGAGTTTGAACTTGGTAGTACTAATACCGACGGCCAGAGTCATAGTGGTGCATCGATGGAGGCTGAGGATTTTTCAGCAGTATATGATTCTCATCACGATAGACTGGTTATTATGTATAAAGATAAAGGAGATAGTAACAAAACTAAGATTATTGTAGGAACTCCTACAACTGGTTCGAACCCAGTAGTTAATTTTGGATCTCCACAAGATTTTTCACCTACAAATGTGGATAGTTTTGAAATGGCTTTCGATAGCGAGTTAAATAAAATTATTATTTCCTATAGAGATATAGATGATAGCAATATGGGAAAAATTGTTAAAGCTGAGGTAAGTGATAGTGGTAATTCAATCACTGTCGAATCAACAAGATTGGTATTTGACGTTAGCAATGGGTATAATTGGCAGAATAAATTGGATTATATTCCTGGTTCTAATAAGACTGTTGTTACACATATGTCGTGGGCTAACAGCCCCAGTAGTAGCAGATCACTTGTTTACAGTTCTACAAGTCAGACAACCAATCTTACAGAAGAAAACTTTATTGGAATTTCTGATGGAGCCTATAGTGACGGTGAAACTGCTACGATTCAAATTGCTGGAGCAGTTGACGATGCCCAGTCTGGTTTGACTCCAGGGCAACAGCATTATGTGCAGGCTGATGGTACACTTTCTACAACTGCTGATACTCCATCAGTACCGGCAGGAACAGCTGTTGCTGCTACAAAGTTGATTGTGAGGGGATAATTCTTACCTTACCAACACAACAAATAAATAGTTTGAACTAAAAAAATCACCAATATACCTTAAAAACCATGGCAGATAGATTTCCACTTATTATTAATTCGGTAGATCAGCAAATTCAAGAACTGTCAAGTGGAGACAATTTAGATTTAACTGGCAATAATTTGATAAATGCCAACCACATCCAAACTTCTGATATGGATGTGGTTGGAGTCATGACTGCGACTAAACTTAAAGGTGATGGTTCTGAACTAGAAAATCTTCCAGCAACTGGAGGAACACTTGAGGCTACAGCATCAGGAACCTTATCTGATGGTTCTAAAGTAATTGTAAATACTGATGGAACCGTAAGTGTTGTTGCTCAGACAGAGACTACTGGAGCAGGAACTGGATCGGCTACAGTTTTTGAGGGAAGATTTGCTAATGGTGCCGATTATATATCGGCAGCATTAGATTCAAATAGTAATAGAGTTGTTCTGTTTTATCGTCTTCAGAACAGTTACGATGGAACTGCTATAGTCGGAGAAATAAGTGGAGGGACGATTACTTTTGGATCTCCAGTAATCTTTGATACGTATGATACTAGTGCAGGAGCGGTCGTGACCGCAGCTGCGTTTGATTCGACTAACAATAAAGTAGTTGTTGCATATAGAAAATATACAGACATCGGAGGAGGTGGATCTACAAAGTATCATGAGGCTAAAGTTGGAACTGTTGATCCATCAAATAATTCAATCGAATTTGGAGCTGCCGAAGTTATAAATTCGAACGGAGAATCTAGTGATGTCAAGATGGTATTTGAACCATCGAGTGGTAAGATCGTTGTTGCATATAGAGATGAAGGAAACAGCAATCATGGAACTGCTAAAGTTGGAACTATAACTGTTGGGTCAAGTCCTAGTAATGACACAATTAGTTTTGGATCTGCTATCTCAATCGGTGATGGTGTAGCTGGTAATCTTATTGCAATGGCAACGGATACTTCAAATAATAGAATTGTTATAGCATCGCAAAGTTCTGTAGTTTATGTCCATGTAGGAGAAGTTGATGGAACCAATATTAATTTTGGTTCTCCAACGGCAGTTGGTAGTAACACTAGTTCAGGAGGAGTATCTATAGCATTTGATGAGAGTACTAATAAAGTAGTCGTTGTACGGACGAATAATAGTGGTGTTACTGATCCTTATGCTGTCTATGCCTATGTAGGAACTGTCGATCCAAATGATAACTCAATTAATATTGGATCCGGACAACTAGTTGCAGCAAAAGGATCTGTAGAACAAAGTGGAATAGCATATGATTCTGGTGGCCAAAAACTTATTATCGTATATAAAAATGGTAATGCTTCATGGCAAGCTGAGTACATCCATGCAACTGTAAATCCAAGTAATGATACAATTACTTTTAGTTCTGCCACAAATTATGATAGTAACAATAATAATTATTTTGGGGTGATTCGTGGATCTAATGATGGTCAATCTTTAATTTTCTACCGACACGACATAACCAAGTCTGGAACTGCTCATGTTGTAGGTTTAACTGGATTTTCTGTTCCTCAAATAGGTACTTCAGTAGATTGGGAAACTGTGGATCATACTTATTTCAGTTCAGCAGTATATGACTCTACCAATAATAAAGTAATTGCCGCTTATTGGGCCACTAAAGGCTCACAAAATGGATATGGATGGGCAGCTGTAGGAACTGTATCTGGAACTAGTATCAGCTTCGGTACTCCTGCTATATTTAATTCTGATTATAGTAGAGATATACGATTAGCATATGACTCTACCAACAGTAAAGTAATCATTGCATTTAAGGATTCAAGCAATTATTATGGAAAAGCAGTCGTAGGGGAAGTATCTGGTACTGATATTACTTTTGGAACTCCAGTAGCATTTAATTCCGAGAGAACCAACAAGCCAATACCAGTATATGACTCTACCAATAATAAAGTAGTTATTGTTTGGGAGGCTGAATGGAGCTCCTCCCATGCAAGAGCAAGAGTAGGTGAAATATCTGGAACTAGCATTAGTTTCCCTAGTTCTTCCGTTACATTTAATTCTAATCCCAGTTATCATATGGGAGCAACATTTGACTCCACTAATGGTAAAGTAGTCGTTGGTTTTCAGAATTCTGCTCCGTCGAATGGTCATGGATCAGCAATTGTATTAGAGGTATCTGGTACTACTATTAATTATGGATCCCCTGTTAAATTCGTGACAAATCTAGTCGATATGCCCCACGAACTAGTACATGACCCTGTTAACAATAAGGTAGTTATTTTGTATAGGAATAGTGGAGACGGAACTTATTATGGAACAGCAGTTGTAGGAACTGTATCTGGAACTAGCATTAGCTTTAATGGTTCTGCCACTGTATTTAATTCTACTCAAGTTGGTTTTTATTCATTAGCATATGACTCTAATAATGGTAAAGTAGTTATTATTTACAAGGATGGTGATACTAACTCTGGAGCAGCAATCGCAGGAACCGTAAGTGGTGATAATATTGCTTTTGGATCTCCTTTTGAAATTGAATCTGGTGGTATTAGTTATGTTTCAGTAGTATATGACTCTTCCAATGATAAAGCAGTCGCTGTTTATAATGATGAAGGCAACCAGTATCGCGTAACAGCAACTGCCTTTACTCCATTTACCATCTCAAGTAACCTCACAGCAGAAAACTACATTGGAATTTCTGATGGAGCCTATACTGATGGTCAAACTGCTACAGTTCAACTGATTGGCTCTGTTGATGATGCTCAGTCTAGTCTGACACCAGGTCGGAAGTATTATGTTCAGAATGATGGCACACTTTCTACAACTGCTGATACTCCATCAGTACCGGCAGGAACAGCTGTTGCTGCTACTAAGTTGATGATAAAAAAATAATTTCTTAAAGACCATCAACGTTGATGGTTTTTTTATAAATAGATAAAAAACGATAGATGTCAAAGACTAAAGCTCAGTTACTTGGCATAAGTGACGATACAACTACTAATAGTTCATTTTACCCAGTATTCGTAAATGGTAATGGAGTAGGGTTAAAAACTTCTACTGCCAAATTATATTTTAATCCATCTACTGGAAGACTTTCAGCCACGATTGTCAATTCTCTTTCCGACGAAAAATTAAAGAAAGACATTTCAACTATTGATGGTGCTATTGATAAGGTAAAACAACTTAGAGGAGTTGATTATACTTGGAAACACTCTGAAGAAAAATCTAAAGGAGTTATTGCACAGGAACTTAGAGAAGTTTTTCCAGAGTTGGTTGTTGAATCCGAGGATGGATTGTCTGTAAATTATAATGGAATAATTGGCGTCTTGATAGAAGCAATAAAGGATCAGCAAAAGCAAATTGATGAACTGAAGGGTAATTAATCATGGCAGTACCCTCAGTAAATATTACGATTGAACAAGGAGCAGATTTTACTGCTACATTTACGATTGCAAATAACGACAGTTCTGTTTATAATCTTTACTCTAGTACCGCTATAGCTAGATTGAGGAAACACCATAGTTCTACAAAGTCATATGACTTTACAACAACTATTACGATTGCTACTGGTAAAGTTAGATTAGATATGAGTGATGAGGTAACAAGCACACTTGAACCTGGTAGATATTATTATGATATACTTTTAACTAATACTAGTTCTGGATTGAAAACAAGAGTAATCGAAGGAATGGCTATGGTTTCTGGTGGAATTTCATAAATAGTTAAAAAATCTGAATCAAATGGCAGATTACAGAGTAACTTTAGATTCAACACCTGAATACGTAGTAACTCAGGAGAAAACAGTAGTGGCAGAATTTCTATCCCAATTAAACGACGTAAATGTTCCAGACCTTTCTAATAAGGGGAATCACGTCTTAATCTATAATGCTACAGCACAAAAATATGAGTTAGTTCCTGCCGATTCAATTCTATCTGCAGCAGCTTCCGATAACGTACTGCCTACCGAGTTCATCGATCAACTTGACCAGGATCTGGATAACAAGATTGACTTTGATGGCGGCTCCTTTTGAATTATAAATATTCAAAAGTAAAATAGTAACTTTTTCAAATGGCAGCACCGATTATTCAATTTAAGAGGGGTGCTTTTACAAATCTGCCTGGTCTCAGGCAGGGTGAACCTGGTTTTACTACTGATAAGTATGACCTTTATGTAGGTCTTACATCAGATACTGCAACTAATCAGTTCTTCGGTTCAGGAAGATACTGGGATAGAGAGGACGGGACAGAATCCCTGGCTCTTAAGTTAGTTGATAAAGATGGAACCAATAGCATCAACCTCAAAGGTCCGGACGCTTTAACCGGAATCACTACATATACTTTCCCAGCAGCACCAGAAGCTAACAAAATTCTTGTTACTGATGCTGATGGAAATCTTTCCTGGGAAGAAAATTTCAATACAGACTTAAATGTTGCTGGTATTGTTACTGCTACGGGCGGTTTCAATATTGGTATTAACTCTGCAGGAAATACAATTACTACAGGCCCAGTTCAAAATCTGAACTTCATTGGTGCTGGTAATACATTCGCATATAATGCAGAGACTGATACTGTAGATATTTCAATTTCTGGTGAGGGTAGTAACCTGACTCTTGGAGAATCTTCTGATGGAGATTTGGTAACACCTGGAGCACTTAATACCTTCAATAGTGAGACGAAAATTGTCGATAGTATTGATGATTTGAATGAGCTTGCGCTCAACATGATGAACAATACCGCAGTTTCTGGGTTAGACTTCAATACTACTCCAACTGCTGGTGGTTCACCATTCGCTATCACTCTCGCAACTTCATCGGCCGGTAATCCAAATAGTTACTATATTGATTGGGGAGACGGTACTATTGAAACAGTAGCAGACTCTACTCCAAGTCATACTTACAATCAACCAGATGGTGGTCAGTTCTCGATCACTATGACAGCAAGTAATACTGCTGGAACTGGTGCTGGAAGTTCGTTTACTGCTTCAAAGACAAATTATATCACAGTTTATACTCCAGACCCATCAGTATCATTCACCTTGAATGACGCTTTGAGTGGTGGAAGTGCTGTTACATTTATTGATAGTGGAACTCCAATCTATCTGGAGAACTCAACTACAGAAGTTACTGGATTCGATGTTGATTATACTGTCAACTTTGGAGATGGAACTACATTTGCTATCGATGGAAATGCTGCACCTGGTGGTGTAGGTGGAGCAAGAACAGAGCATACATATACTGCTGCTGCGGAAACTGATACTGAGTATACAGTTAATCTTTCTCTGGACTCTCATCCAGCTGCTGACCCAGCGGTCATTCCTACTTCAGATACACTAACATTCAAGGTATATGCTGAGCATACACCATCATTTACTGGACTGACAACAATTGGTATTAACAGTCTGGCAAATTCTGGTTTACCAATTACTTTCACCAACACAACTGAGAATACAATTGGAAGTTTCTCTGATTTTGGTATTCAGTATAGATGGACATTTGGTGATGGAACAGTAACAACTGTCAATACCGGATCATCTAATGATGGTGACACCAATAGAGCTATCTCTAATACATATGAACTCAGCGATAATGCTGCTGGTATAAGTTCTTCATATACTGCAAAGTTAGAAGTTCTTTCTAATCACACCAATGCACCATTTGCTTCTACAGACTATATCATCACTGTTGAACCAGAAGTTCGTTCAATCTTCTCCGGCGAAGCCGTAGTTCAGAGTGATAGAATTGGTGATAATTCAAGAACTCTTTATGATGGAACCGACCTTAATGGTAATGACAGAAGAATTGGTCGCTTCACTAACACATCACATAATGCAAGCGATTATGTTTATAATTATGGTGATGGAAGTGCTAATGATACCGTTGGAAGTAATGCAGTTGCTGGTGGTACTTCTACTCCAATCGAGCATACCTTCCAAGGAGTCCCTGGTTCTAAGACAGTTACTTTAACTGCAAACGGAACTCCAGGTCATTTAGTTCAGAATGGATTAGTTAGTGACGTTACGATGGGATTAACAGCAGTTCCTGCTGCTCCGACTAACATCACGACACAAACACTGTCAATGTCAAGTTCCTCACAGGGAACATCACCTCGCCTTTGTGCAGAGTATACTGACAATCAGACTGGTGTTGGTATTGCAACTGGTTCTGCAGTTACAAGATATGCAACAACAGCAACCATTACATCAAATACACTTTCTGATATAGATGGTTCTGATTCTGGAACTCTCACTGCTAGATTGAATGGTGCTGATGTTGGTTCTAAAGCCTTCACACTTGCCACAGGAGAGACTGGTACATTTGATGACCTCGTAGTCACCTCTGAGGGTGATGCACACGATGAGATTTCATCTACCATTTATCCAAGTGACTTCTACCAGGTCTTTAGTGCAAGAATTTCAAAACCACTTGCAGAAATTTCTGTTGGTTTGAATGAACTTGATTTAAACCATTCTGTTGATGGAAATTGTGGTCGTACAATGTTCGTCAAAGACGACTTGAATGATACTCCATCTCTTACAACTGGAACACTTGCTGAAAGTAATGCAGGAACTAAGAGATATATCTCTGGTATTCCTTACTACAATACTGGAAGTCCAACACTTACTCTGAGTGGTGTTGAGGTTTCAGACTTTACTGGTCAGACATATCAAGATACCAATTCACCACTTAATCTTACATCAGGAACAAATTCTGAGTCTACTTCTGGCAGCGTTGTTTCTACACAGAATTACAGTTATGCAAATATTGAAGGTGCAGCTCCTTTACTTGACGGTAGTGGTACTCCAATAGCAAATACTGGTGTTGGTTCTGCATATGCTCTTGGAGACTTGAATGTTGACCTTACTTCTTCTAGTGTAAGATCAGTTCAAACAGTTAAGTTCCGTGCAAAGAACCCCGCAGGAAATGGATCTTATGCAGAAAATTCTACTAAGGTTCAGGTCCATACATCAGCACAGTCTGGAATTAGCGAAATCGCAATCCCAGTTACTGATGCATTAGGAAACGGTGTTCTCACTGATGATGGTGTAAGGGTATTTGATTTTAGTGCAGATACTATTGATAACCCATCATATACGGGTACAACTGATTTCTATACCAATAGCCTTTATAGTGAATCTGCTGATCCTGGTGTTCAGGGAACTAAGGAAGCAACAGTTAGACTTGGTGTTCTGAAGCATGATACCACTGATTACTCAACTGGATTCCTCCCAGTTGGTCCGGACAGAAGTGCTGATACTGGAACTCAGTATTTTACTTTCGCTTTCCGTCGTCAGGTAGTTGCTAACTTTGATATTAATATCACTTCTGCTGGAATCTCCGGTCTTTGGATCGCAGCGCCTGGTACTGGTATAGATAGTACTAGCGCATTGAATGGTTGGTTAAGAGCCGACACTGCATACGCTGGTGCTGGTGTACCTGGAAGTGGAGCTGGCGGT
>MDSY01086137.1_pt1 | contig 25545 bp, 23 predicted proteins | sample 811131 | NCBI WGS metagenome assembly MDSY01 (sample SAMN05326643, study PRJNA326480) | marine metagenome | isolation source: seawater | place: Atlantic Ocean: South West | collected 2010
ATATAGGATACAGATTATACCACCAAATGAGAGAAAAAAATTCATCGATAAATATGAAGAACATATAAAGTGGATTGATGATAACTTTGGAGACGGAGCTGCAAAAAGAGGATTTGAATCTATACTTGATTTCTTACAACAAGAGAACTATGAAAATCTTATACCTGATTTTATAGATAGAAATACACCATTAGATAAATTGAGAGGTGAGTCTTTATACCAAGTCGCACCCGAACTTGAGTTTTTTAAACATTATGAAAATTGATAGTAAAACATTTTGCCCATTTCCTTTCATGAACCTCAATAATAATACTGATGGTTCTATGAAAATATGTTGTGCTCAAAATGAGAATTTACATATTGAGAAAGATGATGGTACAAAGTTCAATGTTGGTGTAGACAATATTGATGATATATGGAATTCAGCACACATGCGTAGTATTAGAAAACGTTTATTAGCAGGTGAACAAATACAAGAATGTAATGTGTGTTGGAATGTTGAAAATACAGAATCAACGTTTGGGCAACATGAAAAACCAAAAAGTACACGTATGGATAGTATAGAGAGTTATATGAAAGATGATGGTATCTACTCTCATATGAAAGATGTTATAGAACAAAATATAGAGATGATGGATGATGATGGGTATATTCAAGATGCACTAAATAGTTTAGAACTAAGATTAGGTAATCATTGTAATCTCAAGTGTACAATGTGTTGGGGATATAGTAGTAGTAGAATAAATAATGAAAGATTAGAAATATATAAGTTATATAAAAAACAAATGCCAATATGGTTGTATGATATGTGGTATCAATCTGAACAAGAAATATCTAAAATCAATATGTTGTGGCATGAGAATCCAAAGTTTTTGGATAACTTTAAAAAAGTTGCACCGACACTAAAAAGATTATATGTTACGGGTGGAGAACCAAGTATAATAAAAGCAAATGACGATATGATAAACCATTTGATTGATATAGGTAATAAAGAATGTCATGTATCATTCACAACAAACTTGACAACATGGAATGTAGACTTATATGAAAAACTTGAATTCTTTGACAAAAGTGAGGTACAGGTAAGTATAGATGGTTATAAAGACTCCCAAGAATATATTAGATATGGTTGTAAATGGAAAGATATAGATAAAAATTTTAGGAAATTGATAGAGTTGCCTGAAAAAGTAAGGGTACAAATATATACTGTATTTCAGATATACAATATATTTGAAACTTATAAACTAATGAGATGGTTGGAAAGTTTGGATGTAGATAGACACATATCGTTTTATCCGATTATAATAGACCAACCAATACAACTCAGAGCTATAAATCTTCCTTATGATATAAGAGATAGAGCGAGTAATTTGTATAGAAGATATTATGATTATGGTACATATAAAAATAGTTATTTAGATTTACATGGAGCAGCTAATAGAATAATTAGTTATTTAGGTACAGATTGGAAACCACATGAAAGTTATGGTAAGTATGTACAAGGTGTAAAACAATCAGAAACAAATCAACGAAGAATGTTTTATCAGTATACTAATTTCATGGATATGGTAAGAGGACATAATTTCTTTGACACATTTACTGAGTTTGAAGAGTTGAAAGATGAATATGATATGTCTTTGTCTATGAGATTAGAAGTTCCTAATTGGTGGATGGATGATTGATGGCTATAGATAAAAAAAATAAAATACTTTTTATACATCCTGATAAATGTGCAGGTAAAAGTATCGAACAACAACTTTTCAACTTTACTTGGGGAAGTGGTATGAGAGGTTCACACCATTATCATTTAGATGCAGGTCATTACTTTGGTGACGATACGTTTCAACATTCGCAGGTACGTAGTGATGAGATTGATGATTATTATAAATTTGTTATAGTAAGAAATCCGTGGGATAGATGTGTTAGTAGATATTTAGATGCTCAACGACGTTTTAACATCAAAGAGAAAACTTTTCAAGAATACTTGGGTAGATGGTATAAAAGTATACCTACTCGTAAAGATTGGTATGCACAAGCAAATTGTATTGATATGATTTCAATAGATGGTGAAATAAAGATGGAGAGAATAATAAGATTTGAAAATCTAAAAGATGATTGGCATTTATTATTACAAGATTTATATTCACATACGGGTGATAAGTCGTGGTTAGAAAAAGAATTAGTACACATCAATAAAAATAAAGATGAAGAGTTACCTACGTTTGAAAAGAAAACTTATGTCGCAGGAGATTATCATTCATTATATAATGAATACACTGTAGAAATGGTGAATGAGATGTATGATATAGATATAAAACATTGGGGTTATACTTATCATTGGTGGTTATTCAGATGAGTTTAGATAGAATACTTCCTGCTGAAAATAAATATGTAAATGTTACGTGGCAGGTAAACGATTGGTGTAACTTTAGGTGTTCTTATTGTAATGAGGGTAATTGGGGTGGTAACAATATGAATGAGGATACAGATACTTATATAGGGTTTTTAGATGAATTGATAAATGTTTATCAAAACAATGGATACAAATCATTCAAGTTTTTCTTTTCGGGTGGTGAACCAACGTATTGGAAGTCTATGATACCGATAGCAAAATTTTTACATGAGAAGTGTGATAAACCACTATTAGCAATAAATTCAAATTTAAGTAATCCTTTGGGTTGGTGGAAAGATAATTATATTTACTTCCAAGATGTTGTAGCTAGTTATCATATAGAATTTATTAAGTATAAAAAATATATTGAAAACGCTAAATTCTTACAAGATAAGATGAACTACTTAGCATTGAGAGTTATGATGGAAGAGAGTCGATTTCAAGAATGTATTGATGTCGGTAATAAGATTTTAGATGAAATGGATAATTGTGTTGTTGAATGGGTTCCGTTACTAAAAGATTTATCTACAAGTGCAGATATGTGGTATTATGATGAAGAATGGAAGAATGAATTTTTTAGAACAACAAATGGTTATGAGAGAAAATGGGGTAAGATAAGAGAACGTAGAGAGTTTAGACCTGCGTATAGTGTTGAAGTTTGGGGTGATGGTATGATTAGGCCTGTAAATTCAAATAGGTTATCTTCTGAAAAGTTGACAAACTTCAAAGGTTGGACTTGTTTTATAAATGATGCTATTTTTATTAATACAAGAGGTGATGTTAGTGCAGCGAGTTGTGGTGTAGGAAAAACATTTTCCAATATAAATACTTGGAAAAAAGAAGACTTTGGAAACATACAAAATCCTGTTATATGTCCTAAGTCACATTGTACTTGTGGTACTGACGTTATAATACCTAAGATGAGAAAAGGTGAGATGTTTGAGATAATACAGAAAGACAAAATCAATGAAAACTAAAGTTGCAGCTGTAATGTGTCCTGCTTGGTCTCTTGAGACGCCACCACTTAGTCTTGGATTGATAGCAGGTTCGTTGAAAGAAAAAGGTAGGAAATGTGAACAATTTCATATCAACCTATTATCTGCTGACCACGTTGATAAAGAAACACAAGAAGAACTATGGGCACCTACAGGACATTTCTTTTGGACTAATGACCATTCCTTTGAGGATAGAATCGTTCCTGCTTATAGAGAATATTGGGATGAGATAATAGATGAGTTAGCTACTTTTGATATCGTAACCTTTACAGTATATTTTTCTAACGTTGTTGTGACTGACTATATAGCACAAAGATTATATAATAGAAATCCAAAAGTACATATTCTTTATGGAGGTCCTTATTGTTGGAATGCACCAAAAGGTGGTTTATTAATATCAAGACCTGATGGGGAACCACCACGTCATTGGATAAAAGTATCTTGTGATATGGAGGGTGAAATAATCATAAATGAGTTGATTGACGCATATGAAGCCGATGAAGATTATCAGTCAGTAAAAGGGGTATGGACTTGGAATGATTTTGGTAGGCCAATCTTTACAGGTATGAGAGTACCAACAAGAGATTTGACTACAATACCAAAAGCAAATTGGGATGGGGTTGATTTAGATTTATATGCAAAGTTTCACTATGAGGGACATACACACCTACCAATACAAGGTTCGAGAGGATGTACATACAAGTGTACTTTTTGTTCAGAAACAAGAGTGTTTAGGTATCGTAAAGGACATGATATAGCAGAAGAGATTTTAGAACAAGTGGATAAATATGGTATAACACATTTCTCTTTTGTAGATTCGCTTGTGAATGGTTCGATGAGAGAGTTTACGATTTTAGTTGATGAGTTATGTGAAGCAGTTGATAAAAATCCAAAACTTAAAGAGTTGAGTTTAGGTGGATATGCAAGAACTCATAATAAGATGGATATGGCTTTGATGAAGAAAGCCGCTAAAGCAGGATTCAAGTGGTTGTCTATTGGAGTAGAGAGTGGAACACCTAAGATACTTGAGGTTATAGAAAAGAGACAGACTGTAGAACAAGTAGCTACATTATGGAAAGCTTGTTGGCACAATGGTATTCGTATGGATGCTAATTGGATATCAGGCTACCCAAAAGAAAATCATATTGATTGGATAATCAGTTTATATTTCTTGTATAAGAATAAACATTACATTCCTGTAGTAGCAGCAAATCAGTTTCCCGCAGGTGTGACGCCTGGCACACCATTAGATGTTTATAGAGATGTATTCAACATATCACCTGTTGGTAATATATTTTATGATTGGACAAGTTGGGATTTAAAAAATACCTTTGTAAATAGATTTTTGAGACTAAAGTTATGTCACCTTTTCTTGTATATATGGAAGATTTATTTTTCAGGCTTTTGGACTGTAGCTGATGGTATAAAAAAATTCAATGTAAAAAATAAAGATTCTATATTCAATAAAGATATTTTCAATGAGTGGAAAGTAAAATGGAATGGAACATTTTGGCAACAAACACATAACAGAAGACAAGCTCCAAAGGAGTTTGATATAAAAGATATAGATTATAACGTACCATATTTAGAAGAAATGAATATTCCGTGGAATGACGAATACGATCCTTCTCTATCCATTGAAGATACAATCAAAATACAAACAAGAAATGAGATTAGAGTTTGGTGTTGGTTGATGCATCAATTAGTAGGACCTTATGAAATAGAAATGGAATTAGATGAAGATTATAGTGAAAGAAATATTGATGGTGCAAGATTGATTAGTAAATTCAAGTGGGAGTCAAATGAAGATGGTTCTTACAAATTAGAGATTGATAATAAATTGACTGTAGATAAGAGAGCAAAAAATACCATATATATACAACTACCATTAGAATATAAATATTCTGAAAAATCTGTTTGGTCTGAAAGAAGAAAACAAATAATGAAAAAATTCAAAGAAGATAAAGATCCTGTACATGAAGGAGCTATACATTTAGTTCAAACAGAAGAAGAAAAAACTATAGTAAGTTTATATGATATTAGTTTTCACGATGAATACGTTGATGAGGGTAATGTCAACGATGAATATGAAGACAAAGAACATTTACAGAAAACGTATGGTACGCCAAATTATTTAGATGCGTTAGATGTGGATAAATACAGAATAAATCTAAAACGAACAGAGATGACAGGAAAATATTAATGCCTAAGAAGAAAAAACCTATATTTTGTTCACACTTATATACATCTCTTAGCTTCGACCAAAAAGGACAAGTGAGAGTTTGTTGCAACAATTATGAAATACCAAAGATTGATGATAGACCAATAAATGTAAATGACAAAGATTTTTCTATGAAAAAAGTTTTCAATAGTGATTTACATTTGAGGATACGTACTAATCTGATGAATGGTGTCAGAGATGCCTCGTGTCTAAGATGTTGGCAGACAGAGGAGAATGGTGCTGAAAGTTATAGAACAATTTGGAATAATAGTTTAGCAAGTGGATACTATAAAGATTTGATGTTAGATACTCAATCAGAAAAGGGTTACATCATGTACAAGAATGATTCTACTAAAGTTCCTATGCAACATATTGATGACCCATACGTAACTTTTTTAGAATTTAGTGTTGGTAATAGGTGTAATCTTATTTGTAGAATGTGTAACGTAGACAACTCACACTTATGGGAAGAGGAAAGTAGAACTTTGTTTCCTGAAGTAAAGATACCAACACGTAAGGTATCAGTAGATGAGAAATTTTTATCTGATGAGTTTTTCAAAGAAAACTTCACACATATAAAACAAGTAAATTTTTTAGGTGGTGAACCTTTACTTGTAAAAGAACACCAAAGATTTTTAGAGCAGTGTGTGAAGTTCGGTATAGCGGAAAATATTGTTTTGTTTTACACAACAAATCTAACAGCAAATTTATTGAAAGATGGATTGAAAGAATTGTGGAAAGAATTTAGACACATTTATATTGGTATGAGTATTGATGGGGTTGATAAGGTAAATGAGTATATAAGATTTCCATCTAAGTGGAAAGATGTCAATAAAAGTATAGACATGATTTCAGAGTGGAAAAGTGAAATGTCTATGGATTTACAAATACAGGCTACAATGCAAACTCTAAACTTGACAGATTGGCATAACATAATCGATTGGACTTATAGTTTAGGTGATAAAGGATTTTGGAAAGTTCCATTTTCAAATTGGGTAAGTTATCCAAATTATTATGATTGTAGAAATATTCCAAAGGATATAAAAGAAGAATCAATAAAGAAAATAAAAAATTCTATATCAAAAATAGATAGAGACTCTTTAGATGTTGGTGAGCAACAATGGTTAGGTATATTAGAAAGTAATCTTGTAACTGTAATGGAAAACCACGACCAATCAGATTCCATATTACAATTTAGTAGTATAACAAAGAAACTTGACATAAGTAGAAAACAACATTTGAGTAATTTTATACCTGACTTAGCAAAGGTAGTTTATAAATAATGCCATATCTAAAATGGGTAGAGCCGTGGGGTGGTTATAAGATACCAAACGATACAGGTTTTTGTAACAGAATATTTCATTGGGAATTTGCTTATGAAGTCAATAAACGAAACAATTTTGAATTCAACATCCTATTACAAGAACATTTTTGGCCTGAGTATAAATATATAGATTTACCATATACAGAGATGTATAATCATAATATACATAAACCAACAAACACTAACATTCCATTGTTTGAGCCTGATTATCTACCTGACAATTCCATAAACAATATAATAAGATATACAAAACCTTTTAGTAGTTGGGATATCAAAGAAAATAATTTTGAATTAGATACTCAATATGATTGGTATCCAACTTGTGGTTTTAATTTTGTCCGTGATATTGAAAAAAATTACAAATATCATAGACCTTTACAACTTATAAAACTAAGAAATAAAGAATTAGATAAACTAATAAAAGATAAAGCGAGTAACTTGGTAGGTGTACATATCAGAAGAGGGGAGGGTACTAAACCATTTACGCCTGACGCTCCTATGACAGCTATTGATAATGAGTTGTACTTCAAAATAATGGATGCGATATTAGAAGAAAATCCAAATCAAAAATTTTATATTAGTTGTGATGTACCATTAGAAAATATAAAAGTATTTTTTGAAAAGTATGATTGTATAACTTACAAAAATTTAGAGCTAAAAAAATATCATCAAAAAGAAAAATTTAAAAAACTACATCGTTTTACTTTACAAAATATAGTTGATTTATTTATGTTGGCTAACGCTAAATTTCTTATTACTGTAAATAAATCAACATGGTCTTCATTTGCTAACTTGTATAATAAAAGACTTTTTGTAGAATTATTTGATGCTGATTATGATATTTATACTTGTCACGATCCAATGGACATGAATGATATCATAGATTTATACAAACGTTCGTGTATGGGGCATACTTCAGATGAATTACGTATTTTCAAGAATACTAAAGCAACACGAAAAGCTCAAGAAATGGGTGAAGAAAGACGAAAAGAAGATATTTATAGTTAATACTTAACTAAGGAGAAAAAAAGATGTTATCAGGATTTCAACCTACCGATAAGATTAGAAACTCAGAAGGAGTGGATATACCATTGAATGAAGTATCTGTTGGGGATAAGCTAATTGGTATTGATTACGAAACTGAAGAATTTGATGGAGCGAATGTAAATCTAAATGCACCTGTGGTTGATGTTGTTAAATCAATATCTACAAGGACAACGGAGAATGCTATCAGACTTACATTTTCTGATGATAGAACCATGATAGTAGACGCACAAACTGCGTTTTATGCAAGACCTTTACCTTGTGGTGATGTGGAAAATGAAGACGGAACGATTACAGAGGGATGTTCAAGAGAAGAGGGAGCAAAAGAAGCTGGTACAGAAGCAGAGCAACTTTATGAAAAACATTCTTGTTGTGACAAGAGTGTTGTAGCATACGATGATTCAGTATTAGTAGAACAATTTGCAGAGGATGAAAATCCACCTAGCACAAAACTTGAACCTAAAACAGGTATCTACAATCTTGACGATAATTTTGCTGAGAATGATTTACAGGTAGTATCTATCGAAGAGTTAGATGGTGAGTATGAAGTAATGGATATCGAGATGGAAACAACTGAGATGATATTCATAAATGGATTCTACTTTATAGCATAAACATTAATGATTGGTTACAAACAAGATACTCTCGTAACTCTATGGGATTTATCACACAAACAAATATCTGATTTAGAGGTTGGTGATAAACTTTTATCATACCAAACTGAAGATTACCAAGTTGGTGAATTTGAAACAGTTCCTGCACCTGGCGCAATAGAATATATTAAGATAGAAGCTACGGCTACAGGTTTTGATAATTCTCATATGGGTAGTAATAAAAATTATAAATCTACTGTATCTGAAATTACATCATTCGATGTAGAATACTATTATGAAATAACATTCACTCAATGTGAACACACTATGGGTATGTTTGATGATTTAATTATAAACATTACAGAAGATACACCAATAGAGATGTCTCATAAAAAAGGTTTTGAATGTGGAGCAAACTGCCCACACATTGGATATGAAGTTATAAATTCTGACGATGAAGAGGGCAGATTAGAAGTTGGTGATTTAGGTTATGTTAGTGAAGAATCTGAACAACCTAAAACAATACATGGTTTTCCTGATTCATTAGATGAACTTGAAATCAAATCTATCAATCGTATAGATGAAAAAACTACTTTTTATAATGTTGTGCATGATGGTACACATTTATTTGTAAATAACACTTTGAGTAGGAATGCCTAAAGAAAAAATAAAATTTGGTTGGGATTATTGGGATTACTCACATCAATCAGAAGTTAGAGATAAGATTATCAAAAACTTTGGTGGATTGACACCCGATTATACTTGGCAAAATGATTCAGACACTTTACCATTGGATGATATGAAACATCAAGTTACTAATGCTTGGCATAACGTCTATCCTATATTTTATAATCATAAACAAAACGAATACGCTGTAGAAGATAAAGATACAAAAGAATATGTAAAAAGTGATGAATCTTTTATGTATGTGATATCAACAAATGCAGGACCTTCGGTTTGGTGTGGTGGAACTGACAAAAGAAGCACTTTGTTTTATAATATAAAAGAACACACAAAACAACACATTAGAAAAGGTAAGGTGTTGGTAGTGGTTGATTTTAGTTTTGAAGGTTTTGCTATCGATGGTTTAGACCCATACTCACAAAAAGAAATGGGACCTCATCCACATTTAGTGGAAACAGCTCATAAACGTGCTAAAGAAGAAAACTTTCCCATAGAGAATATTGTTTTTCTAAGTGGTAATCACAAGGATCCTGAGTATTATGATTGGTGGTGTAAGGAAAATAAAATTGAGAAAAGACTAAATTGGATTCTTTTAGATTGGTGTGAGAAAGCAATATCATCGGACTTCAAAAATGTTGGTGAGACATTTGAATCTCATCTAAAATATAAATCAGATAATTTCGAGGATATGAAAACATATCTTTGTTTGATGAGAAGATGGAAGATGTCAAGAGTTTATCATCACTTAGCGTTAAATTATTACGATTTATTAGAAGATGGTTTAGTATCGGCAGTTTTATCAAAACATTATTTACATAATTTATTTCCTGATATTGATAGAACATCCTTAGAAATGAATAATGCGAATGAAATTACAAATTCAGATTGTGCGGGAGAAGATGATTTACAATTCAATAAAGATTTAGTAAACAGAAATGGTGTATTAGATATGGCTGTACAAGAATATAAGGCTAAATTAAAACCTGACATTATAGGATTAGGATTGTCAAAAGATACTTTCAAAATAAGGTCACCACAAAATATAAAATCTTTTTTTAGAAAACTACCAATGGTTGTTGATACTCATAGATTTGATGTGCTCGATTCGTTTCACGATTGGGATATAAATCTTTACAAAAAAACATTCTTTTCATTTGTGTATGAGACTTGGGCTATGAGTCCAAACATGGTATTTTATTCAGAAAAAATTTACAAGTGTATACTGAACTTTCATCCTTTTATACCGTGGGCTAATTGTGATACTATGAAGTATCTTAGAAAAAATGATTACAAAACCTTTTCACCTTTTATAGATGAGAGTTATGATGAGGTAAAAAATAATTCTGTACGCAGTGAACATCTTATGAAAGAGATGGTAAGGATTTGTGGTATGGATAAAAAAGAATTACTAAAGTGGTATGAATCGCAAGGTGATATATTGATTCACAATTATAATAATTTTATGTCTGATATGAGATTCGAAAAAAGTATATCTGATTTACTAAAAGTTTACAGGAGAGTTGTGAATGAATCATAGAAAAAAGAAAATGATATTTTATCATCCGAATATAAAACATACTTTAGATTTTGCTAAACATAGTTCTCATATTGAAGGTAATGTCGATTTGATAAATGGTAAAGACATTAATAGAAATTGTTGGTTTGGTTGTCTTGCATTTATTCCAGCGGATGGAAGTACAAACTACGCTTATGAACAAACGAAGAAAAAATACGATATTATCTTTACACCACATAAACAAGAAAAGTATATGATGTTTTATGAGGCAGGTGATATGCATGACGATTGGTTTGTTCATTTTTATGATATCGTACCTGCTGATGTAAAAAAAGATATTGAAGAAAAAAGATGTCTTCTTATTGTATCGATGATGAATGAGGGTATAAATATGCCAAGTACGTTTCCAACGATGCATGAGTTCATAGATAGGGTGGGAGCATCTAAAGATACTTTTATGTTTATATCAGCTGATTTCAATATAGAGAATAAATACAAAAAATTCTGTGAAGAAAATCCAAATATAGAACCTGTAGATGTTATACAATCACAATACTTTGTCACAGCGATGACCAACGAATATGAACAAATGAGTAGAGTACCTCATGATTATGTTAATAGAAGTATGGGAAGTTTTTCTCAAGTAAACATGGATATCAGAGATTACTATTATGTTTGTATGAATAGACTACCTAAAATACATAGACAAGTCATTGTAGCTTATTTATTGAAGTTAGGTATATTAGATAAAGGGTTGGTAAGTTTATTAGATGGTGGTGTTGATAATTTTGAAACATTTCAAGGTAATAGATATTCTGAGATACCACCGATATATCGTGGAAAAGAAAAAGAAGATATAATGCCATATTGGGAAAAAACAAAAGATATGGCACCTATGACAATAGACATAGATTATGAAACTCTAAAAAACAATTTTGGTGCATGGAATACTCATATGACTTTCGAACCACATAATAACTCCTATTTCTCTATCCAAACAGGCACAAGTTACGATACCGATTGGATACATTTAGATGATAAGTTTTTTAAGTGTTTTGGTTTACTACAACCATTTATTTGGGTTGGACCACCAAACACTTTACCATATGCAGAAAAGTATGGGTTCAAAACATTTCACCCATACATTGATGAAAGTTATGATAAAATTGAAGACCCACAAGATAGGATGTTAGCTATTGTAAAAGAAATAGAAAGATTGTGTAGTATGAGTAAAAAAGAAATACACGAATGGTATCATTCTATGTGGAATATATTAGCACACAATTTAGAGGTTGTAAAAACACCATTTGATTGTTACGAAAAAATATATAGCAAAGTTTACGATAAATTTACCTATTTATAGATATAGTCAGTTAGAGCTAACACTCTACGGAGAAAGTCCTAACCCTCTAACTTAGACATAAAAATTTGGGAGGCAGATGTTTAAATATCAAATAAAGTCTTCGGATATATTACCCGAAGTAAAAATTGTCACACCTGACACCTTTGAAGATTATAGAGGTGAAATGTGGACATATTGGGAACAATCTTATGATTTGTTACCAAATGGTTATGACTTCAAAATATCCAAATTCACACGTTCAAGAAAAAATGTATTGAGAGGACTTCATGGTGATAATTTCACTTGGAAGCATATTACTTGTGTTAGTGGTGAATTGTATTTAGTTGTAGTCGATTACAGACCCGAATCAATAAATTATTTGAAATGGGAATCTTTTCTATTGAATGATAGAAATCATAAAAGTATTTTAGTTCCTGAAAATTTTCTAAACGGACATTTATGTCTGTCTGATGAGTGTGTATTTCATTACACACAATCTTATCCTAAAAAATATGTAGATGTTGAAGAACAAACAACTGTTAGATATGATGATGAAAGAATAAAAATTCATTGGCCTATCAATACACCGATATTAAGTGAGAGAGATTTATGAATATAGTTATAAGTGGTTGTAGTTTTAGTGAAAGTACATATTGCTTTGATTATACAAGGCATGGTATGAATCCTGATGAATGGCAAACTTATTCAGGTTATAAAAGTTGGCCGTATCATTTAGAAGATTCTATAGATGGTAAGGTTTACAATAAAGCTATGCCTGGTGCAGGCAATGGTTACATAACACGTGCAACAATAAACAAGTGTGAAGAGTTATTGTCAAAAGGAAAAAAAATAGATTATGTTTTTGTACAATGGAGTTCTGTTGATAGAGTAGATTTATTTATAGATAGAAATTTTATATCCGAGGATAGTGATGATTGGAATCTACAATGTCATTTTGATTCTTATTTCGATACTTCTTACGATGTGCCAAATGGTATACCACGAGAGGACAAAGATATTGTATTTTATCATGAGAGATTAGAAGAATTCAATTCTAATCATTCGTGGGTTAAGCATTCTTATAGTGATAATTCAGTACAAAAACATTGGTATAAGTATTATAACACACCTGAGAGTTCAATGGTTTATAGTTTAGAAAACATGACAAGATTGATGTGGTATTTAGAGTCAAAAAAAATTGATTACAAATTCTTTTGTGGTTGGAATATATTTAGAGAAACACGTTTAGAAAAGATACCAAGAGAACCTTTTGATATTAGGTTTCTTTGGAATATGATTGATTGGAAAAAGTGGTGGTTTCATAAAGGAAGTAAATCATCAACGGGTGGTATTACCGAGTGGAGTCAAGACTATTTTGATAATGAAGCAGATTGTTATGTTACAGGAGAAAGAAAAGATGATAACGGAAATTGGTTAGACCAACACCCATCAGATATAGCACATAAAACATTTGCAAAGGAGGTAGTTCTAAAATGGATAAAAAAGAACTAATAAGTTTTGAAGAAGATATAAAAAAAATATATGAAGATGGTAAGATAAAAGCACCTGTTCATTTAAGTGGTGGTAATGAAGAACAACTTATTGAGATATTCAAAAATGTAGATAAAGATGATTGGGTATTCAGTAGTTGGAGAAATCATTATCACGCATTATTACATGGAGTTGATAAAGAGTTTTTGAAAGACTTGATTGTTCGTGGTAAGAGTATGAGCGTATACTCAGATAAACCTAAGTTCTATTCATCGTCTATTGTTGGTGGTATCATACCGATAGCTCTTGGAACTGCTATGTCAATCAAGATGAAAGGTGAAGAGAATAAGGTGTGGTGTTTTGTTGGAGACATGACATTTGAAAGTGGTATCTTTTATGAATGTTATAAGTACAGTCGTAACTTTGATTTACCTTTACAATTTGTAGTTGAAGATAATGGTTTGTCAACCAACACACCTACAGAAGAAACATGGGGTGGTAAACAAACACCACCTGCTGATGTTTATCATTATGAGTATGAAAGGACTTATCCACATCATGGAACAGGAAATTGGGTGTTATTCTAATGAAGTATAAAGACGAACTAATAAGAAGTATGAAATGGTTAGCTGATAAAGACGATACCATTTTCATAGGGCAATCTGTATTACACAGTGGTAACGCTATTTACAACACACTAAAAGATATAGATGAGGAAAAACGTATTGAAGTTCCTGTATTTGAAGAAGTTCAAATGGGGATGTCTACAGGTATGGCATTGAATGGTATTGTTCCTATTTGTTGTTTCCCACGATTTGATTTCATGTTGAGGTGTATGGATAGCTTAGTAAATCATCTTGACAAGATGCAGACAATGACAGAGGGAACATTCAAACCAAAAGTAATTATGAGAACTTCTATAGGTTCTACTAATCCACTTGATGGTGGTGTTCAACATACACAAGATTACACCATGAGTTTCAAATCAATGTTACACGAAGTAGACGTGGTGTTGTTAGAAGAGCCTGACAATATATTTACAGAGTTTCAAAGTGCTTACAATGGAGATAGGTCGACTTTATTAATCGAATATGGAGATTTCTATAATGAAAAATAAAAGTGCACTTGTTATAGGTGCAAATGGAATGGTAGGTACTGCTCTTATGAGAGCCCTTGCTAAAAACAAAAATTACTTTTTGATTAAGGGTGTCGACATTGAAACTGATATGACTATCAAAGCAAATACAGAAATAATCAAAGATTTCGACCACGTATATCATGTGGCAGGTATAAAAGGTTCACCACAAAGAGCACAACAAAGACCTGCTGATTATCTACCAATGTTACAATTTGATTCAAATATAATAGAAGCAGTTGGCAAATATAAACCAGAGTGGTTTCTTTATACAAGTTCAATTGGCGTTTACCCACCGATGCCGGTATTCAAAGAGGGTAGTGTTTGGTTGAATGTTCCAAGTGCAAATGATATGATTCCTGCATATATCAAAAGGATGGGTGAGTTAGGTTGTTATGCTATAAAAGAAACATATGGTTATTCAAACATATCAATTGTAAGACCAGCGAATATTTACGGACCAGGTGATAACTTCGGAGATGAATCTACAGTGATAGCATCACTTATCAAAAAAGCGTTTCATGACGACAACGACACATTATCAGTTTGGGGTGATGGTTCACCAATCAGAGATTTTATATATGTAGATGATGTAGCAAGAGGTATGATACATATGGTTGAAAATAAAGTTGAGATGCCTGTAAATCTTGGTAGTGGTGAAGAAGTGCGTATTAAAGATATAGCTGAGATTATCGCAAATCACTACGAACGACAAATTGAGTATGATACTTCAAAACCAATTGGGGATCCGAAAAGACAAATGGATACCGAAAGAGCAGAGTCATTTGGATTTAAACCAAAAGTAAGTTTAAAAAAAGGTATTGAAAACACAATAGAATATTATGAACAAAGATTTCAATAAAAGCATAAGTATATTATTTACGGGTGGTGCCGGAATGATAGGTAGGTACTTAGTAAAAAGAATAAGAGAATATTATTACAGCAAAAATATTCTTGTTACTTTTATTATATTAGATAACTTTACCACGTCAGATAAAAATAAATTACCAAAAGGTGATTTGGTAAAATATGTAAGTACCGATATAGCAGACCCTTATAGAACACCTGATAAATATTTGTTATGGAGTCATTCGCACGTTATCAAACGACGTACAGGAAGAATATTTGATAATCCATTAGATTGTGACTTAGGTCAAGGTAAACAGACAGAGGAGAAGGTTAATCAAAGACTTGGTAATCCAGATTTGATTTTTCACATGGCTGACATACCGAGAGTATTTCCATTAAAACAAACATTCAAGGAGTATCAAAATTCTGAATACAAATCTGATTTGATGGATGTCAATTTAGTCGGTACGAAAAATATTTTAGAATTTGCAATTCATGGACAACAAGATATAGATGTAGAAAAAAGAAATATTTGGGGATGGAAAAATACAGATTATGCACAAGTATTTTATTTTAGTAATCCACAAGTAGATGATTATTTTAAAGACGAACACACATTTACTAAATATCAAGGTGAGCAATTGTGTAAGTTGTACAGCAAGATGTATAATCTTAATGTAGGTATTCTAAAATTTGGAAAGATAAAAACAAAAGAGGAATATTACAAAAAGTATGCGATAGATTTAGATAGTGTTTATGATAAGAAAAACTTGACTACATATGACAATGAAAATATGATTACTCTTGATAAATTATATGAAAGTATTATTGAGTTGATAGGTAAAAATCTTGAGGGAAAAGAATATGTTATTATCTAATTTTCGTTCAGATATTCAAAAAATATTCAATAAAAAAATTGAGATTTTTGATAAGCGCCCATTCGATTACGATACAGAACCAGCGACAATCTTACGACAAGACTTAGATGATGCCTATAGGAAGATGGTGAGGAAAGATAAAAGTTTTCTTCTAATTGATTTAAATGAATATTGGGAGTGTGATATTTTCAGTAGAGCAGGGGATGATACTTTCAAAAAACTTTTTGATTATTTATATTTTGATTTATGTCAACAAAATCCTACCAAGTTTAAAAGAATAATTTTGATGACTGAGGATTGTAACTTTGAAAAACTTTTTTCAAAATGGTGTAAAGATAATAATCTGACAAACCATAAAGCATGTAACGCAATTGGATTTCCAAATTTATTTTTGGAACGTGCACAAGAATATAATCGTATTGATATGGGATTCGAAAAAGAGAATTTTTTTGAAATAAAAAAGAATAGAACACCAAACAAAAAGTTTATGTGTTTGATGGGTATCTACTCTCGTCATAGAGATTCTTTACAAAAGTTTTACAATGATAATTCATTGTGGACAGAAAACTATATAAGTTATATCGGTAATGAAAAAGCTGAAAACCCAATTCTTCTTCCAGACAGTGGTATTATGGAAAATTTAAAAAATAGAAATTCAACTGCAAGAACAGATAATCTTGGAATGTTCTTTGACGATTCTTTTTTCTCTGTAGTGCCAGAATCTAATAAATGGACTGTAGCACCAAACTCTATATTTTTGACTGAAAAAATTACAAAGGTTTTATATCATGGACATCCTTTTATTGTCATGGGTTCAAAAGGATATCTTCAAAAATTAAGAGACTATGGATTTGAAACATTTCCAGAATTATTTGACGAATCGTATGATGGTATAGAAGATGCAGATGAAAGAGATAAATTTATTAAAAAAGAAATATTAAGAGTAAATTCACTTAGTGATGAAAAGTTGAAAAAAATATATGATTCTATATATGATAAATTATTACACAATCAGAAAATGTTACTTCAACAAAATGTACTCCAAGATAAATTTAAGAAAAAATTGAGATGGATATTAGCCAAAGAAAAATTATTTTATTTTAACAACTATTCTAATTCATTCACAAAAGTTAGTTGGAATTTTATAGAAAGAAATACTGAGGTTTATCCAGACTTATACAGATTTGAAAAAGATATCTCAGAACAAATGTATCCTGACATTTTCGAAGAGACGTATCAAAAGATGTTGGATAATAATAAAAAGTTCATTTGTATTATTGAGGATACAGAAGCACATTGGTTTCAAGATAATTTACATAAAAAGATACATTGGGCTATAGAACAAAAAAATATACCAGCTAGTAAAATATTAATGATTACTAATGATTATCATGCTCAGAAAAACTATGATAAATGGTGTGATGGAATAGATAAGACAGACAAAATAAACATAGTGACGATGCAAAGTTATTTATATCGGATGTGTGAGTTACTTCATGAATCAAATAAAGTTGAAATCAGAAAAGTAAAAAAACTTGAAGAAAATAGAAAATACAAATTCATGATGTTGTTGGGTAAAAAGACAAACGCTCGTAACCACTTTTGGAATTGGTTTGAAGATAATCCAAAAATTAAAGAACAAGGAGCAATAAGTTACTTACACAAAAAGGTTTTATTAGAGGATAGTTATGTTGACGTTGATAGTAGCAAAATTTTAGACGGATGGTCTAATCCAAAGATAGATAATTTAGATGATTATTTTGCTGATTCTTTTTTTAGTGTTGTGCCAGAAACAGAGAGTGGTGTGATGATGTCAGAGAAAATAATGAAACCACTTTTATATAAACATCCTTTCATGACAATAAGTCAAATAGGTGGTGGTTATATTGATTTGTTAAAATCATATGGATTTGAAACATTTCCAGAGATATTCGATGAGAGCTATGATATAAAAGAAAATCCTCTTGAGAGATATGAGCTTGTACAAAAAGAAATATCAAGATTGAGTAGTGAGTCAAATAATTATTTATATGAAATGTACAAAATGGTTGAAGATAAATTAGACCATAATAAAAAATTAGTAATAGACTTTATGAGAATACATGAGGAAAGTGTAATTAAAAAAATAGAGGAAATAATATGAAAGTAGGATTCATGGGTATGGGTAAATTAGGTTTACCTTGTGCCTTAGCGATAGAGGGAAAAGGACATAAGGTAGTCGGTTACGATCCTTCACCTGATGTGAAAAAAATACTTGATACAAAAAAGTTAACTTACAAAGAAGCAGGAGCACAGAAGTATCTTGACAATAGTAATATCGAAATCAAGAGTGTTAAGGAAGTCGTAGAACATTCAGATATTATCTTCGTTCCAATACAGACACCACATGGTGCAAAGTTTGAGGGTTCAACACGGATACCTGATGAGAGAGAGGATTTTGATTATAGTTATCTGATTGATGGTTTAACTGAACTTGACAATGAATTGTTTCAACAGAAAAAACAAATGACTGTGGTTGTTATATCAACTGTATTACCTGGCACGATAAGAAAATATATCAAACCTTTACTTAGTGAGTATACTAAACTATGTTACAATCCATTCTTCATAGCTATGGGAACAACAATCGAAGACTTCCTACGACCTGAGATTATATTGTTCGGTGTGGATGATGAAGAAGCTGCGAGGAAAGCAAAGAAGTTTTACAGAACAATAAACCATGCACCATTTTATGAGACTACGATTGAGAATGCAGAATTGATAAAGGTAGCCTACAATACTTTTATCGGAACTAAGATAGCATATGTAAATACACTTATGGAGATGTGTCATCACCTACCAAATACAAATGTAGATGAAGTGATGAATGCACTGAAGATGTGTAACAAACGTATTATCTCAGACAAGTATCTAAGTGGTGGTATGGGAGATGGTGGTGGTTGTCATCCACGAGATAACATCGCACTAAGTTGGTTGAGTGATGAACTTGGATTGAGTTTTAATTGGTTTGATAATATCATGAAACAAAGGGAGATACAAACTGAATGGTTAGCAGACTTGATTGAAAAAGAAGCACTCAAGTTAGGAAAGAATACACCAATAACAATACTTGGTAAATCATTCAAACCACAAACTAATATTGAAACAGGTAGTCCGTCAAGATTACTCTATAATATTTTACAAGAGAGAAGATTATCAGTTGTTATGTATGACCCATACATTGATAGACCATTTAACGATTGGCAGGATATGTCAGAATATGATGAACTTTCACAAGTCTATGTTATTGGTACTAAACATGAAGACTTTGTGAACTTCCCTTTTGATGGTGATTCGATAATTATAGATCCATGGAGATACATACCTGATGTAGATGGATGTAAAGTAATTCGTATAGGAGATAATAATTAATAATTTGTATTTAGTAGAAGCATCTTATGTATTTGGTGGTAGACAAGTTCGTTTACCATATTCTACAGGTTTGCTCTGGAGTCATTGTCAAACTAATGACACAATCAAAACAAATTATGAATTAACAGATATTCTTTTTGTAAGAGATGAAATAGAAACCTTTATCGATTCAATCGAAAACCCGTCGGTGGTTGGTTTCTCCTGTTTCGTGTGGAATTGGGCGTTCAACAATGAAGTTGCAGAAAAAGTAAAACAAAGATATCCTGATTGTGTAATAGTTTATGGTGGACAACATCAACCATCAGCAGACAGACTCAAACACGAAACAGATTTTTTCGTTAAACATCCCTATGTAGATATTTTAGTACATGGTGAGGGTGAGTTAACTTTTGAAAATATACTATTAGAAAATCTTGAAGAAAAAGATTGGTCTAAGGTAAGTGGTATTACATACAAAAAAGAAGATAATACATTTGTGACGAATCCGACACGATTAAGAATCGGTGATATTGATAAAATGCCAAGTCCGTATTTGAACGGATTGATGGATAGGTTTGTAGACAAGTGGAAACATAAGTATGTATTTACAGCTACGATAGAATCAGTAAGAGGATGTCCATATCGTTGTACGTATTGTGAAATAGGTGATTTGTATTTTCAAAAAATTAGACCACAAAGTTATGAAAAGATAGAAGCTGAATTTACTTGGATGTCAAAAAACAAAGTTGAGTATGTGGATAATGCTGATTCGAACTTCGGATTATATTTTGATAGGGATTACAAAATAGCAGAATTATTGGTGAAGCTCAAAGAAAAATATGGATTCCCAATGGTATTCAGAAATGATTGGGCAAAGGATAGAGGTATTAAACTTATTCCTATAGCACAAAAGTTAAAAGATGGAGATATGGCAAAGGGTTTGACGATGGCATTACAATCATTTAACCCAGCTACATTAAAAGCAATAATGAGAAAGAATATTGTAAACGACGATATACAAGAGTTTATAGATAAATGTAATGAAATCAATTTACCTATTTACGCAGAATTAATTGTAGGTTTGCCTGAAGAGACACTTGATAGTTTCAAAGATGGTATATTTAAATTAATTAATTTTGGATTACACAATTATGTCGGTATCTATCCTTTGAGTATTTTACCAAACACACCTTTCGGTGATCCAGATTACATTGACAAGTACAAGATTAAATATACGAAAACAAAAGCATTATATTATCATATTACGGAAACAGAGATTGATGAAAGTGAAGAGGAAGACATAGCGATTGAAACTGCTACAATGACATTTGATGAATTGTTACAAGCACATGAATTCAGATGGTTCATTATGATTACACATTTTTTTGGATTGACACAATTTATATCAAGGTTTGTAAAGAATCATTCTAATATAGGTTATGAAGTTTTCTACACGAAGTTACATGAACAATTTTCAGAGAATACAGATAGTGTATTGGGTAAGGAGATTGCAGATTTTAAAGTTGCTTTAAAAGATGTGTTTACAAATAATAGATATTGGGGTTGGTACTTAGAAGATAATAGAACTTGGGAATTTGATGAAGGCTCTATTGTAAAGATTTGGAAACAAGTTGATAAATTTTACGATGAGATAAAACAATTTTTGTTAGATAATAATTTTGTAGAAAATGAAAAGATTTTAGATACGGCACTATACTTTCAGAAACATGCTATTATTAATCCAGATAAAAAGTATCCATACAAATTAAAGTTACCATATAATATACATGAAGTCATAAATCAAAATAAACCTTTAGCCAATGGCGGTTATGAATTATCGGTTGATTCTAATGCAGGTAAAAACTATAGAGGTGATTATATAAAATGGTGTAGAGATTTATTTTGGTGGGGAAGAAAAGAAGGTCGTTACAAATCAATAATGGAGAATAAAAGTGATATACAAAAAACGTCAATGGGATGAGTCGCCAGTTCCATTTATATACGTCGATAATTTCTTAGACGAAGATACTTGTTTAAAACTACATGAAGAGTGTTTAAATGCACCACGAGGTGGGTGGACATTATTCAGTAGAGCTGGTTCGGCTATGGAAGAATATAATGATTTATTTTATACAAAGACTGCACATAAGGTAACTTATGATTTGTTTCATAGTGGTGAGTTTATTTATGAGTTAGAACAACTTACAGGCATTGTAGGTTTGATGCCCGACCCTCACTTAGTTGGAGCAGGTTTTAGTAGATTTAAAAAAAATAAAGATTTAAAAATACATTATGATTTCAATTGGAACGACAGATTAAGATTGCATAGAAAACTAACTTGTATGTTATTTTTAAATCCTAAATGGGATGAGAGTTGGGGTGGACATCAACAATATTGGGAATCAAGAGATGGTGATATGATTGATGAAGTAGCACCGATGTTTAACAGATTCGTTATGTTTGAAAACAAAAAAGAATCACCATACCATTCAGTACGAAAACTATCTTGTCCAAAGAATCAAGTAAGGACAGCATTAAGAATATTCTATTATGTAAGTTCAAGTGAATATGATGAGAACGATCCTCCACATAGAAGTATTTACGATACAGATGAATATACACACACGAGGTTGTATGAGTAAAAGTTTAATCGGTAAGATAGAACCATTTTGGGATACACAATATCAAGAACTTACATACATCAAAGAACCATTTAATAATAAGGAAGATATGAAAACATGGAGACAAGATGGGTACAAACATCCTACAGAATTATTTACTGGTATGATGTGTAAGCATGGTAATAATCATCCTGATTGGACTGGTAAAATAGTAGAGTGGTTAGAAAAAGATTTTGGTTGGAAAGACGTTGGTGTAAATTTTTATCGGATGGAAACAGGTGTAATACTACCACCACACAAAGACGCTTATGTACAATATGCAAAGATGTTCAATTGTAAGTTACAAGAGATTGAAAGGGTTTTATTATTTTTAGAAGATTGGAAACCAGGACATTATTTCGAGCTAAACAAAAAAGCTATTATGAATTACAAAGCAGGATGTTACGCTTGGTGGGTTGGTGATATTGAACATTCTGCAGCTAACATAGGAAAAGATTATAGGTACACTTTACAACTAACAGGACATAGAAATGCAAATACTTAGTTTTTTAAGATTAGAAAATATATTCGAAGAGGTACGTCATGAGGTAGTATACATCAAGATGAAACACTTGTGTATAAGGACTGGTGAGTGGATTGATAAAGAAGGCAAAGTACATGAAGGTAACCATCCTAGTAAAAAAAGAATATCAGCTTCTGATGCAGAATTATTTATTCACAATTGGCATAGTCCAGATGACTTTGAAAAACAAGAAGAGTGGAATTATGATAAGATGGAATACACAATTTTAAAATATGGTATGAAAGAACCTTTATGTATCAGACCACAATTCGATACTGGCGATTATGAAATGTGGGATGGTTCTCATCGTTCAGCTACAATCAAATATATTGTATTAACTCAGTATCCTGAATTAGATTTAGATGAGGTATTAGTTCCGTGTATAATACGAAATGATTTCGAAGCACAAGCAGCAGAATATGAGCTGATAAAACAAAGACAAGATAAGTTTTATGATAGTGTTGATTTCAGTAATTTTATTTTTAGAGGAGCAAGAGCAGTACCTGATAATAAATTACAACAATTTTACAATAAGGTTTTAGATGATATTAATATTCAATCTGATATTTTTGCTTTAAAAACTTTATCACAAGGATTTTGTCATGTGTTCGATAAATACATTCACAATAGTAAACTTAATAAACTTGAGGGTTTAAAAGATTTTCGATACAAATCTTACATAAATGGGACTAGTCAGGCTTTTGATTCTTTTTGGATGAGACATCATGATAAGAGATTCCGAACATTTCAAGGTGAATTCTTTTATCATAAAGCAAATTGGAAAAAATATCATGATTGGTTACCTATCGAAAAAGATGATATAAAAGAAAACGATGCAGTAATAATTAGTCTTCCGTTTTCTGATTATTGTAAAGAACATCCTAAGATGAGAGATGTATTAGATAGTTGTGAAAAATTAAATGTGCCTGTACTAATAGATTGTGCATGGTATTTAATTGCAAAGAATGTTGAATTTGATTTCTCAAAATATAATTGTATTGAGGATGTAACTTTTAGTATGAGTAAAGGTTTTCATGACGCAAATAAATTGAGAGCAGGTATGAGATACTCAAGAAAATATCATGATGATAACATTTCTATAATGAATCAATGGCAACAATATAATTTTATATCAGCTTATATTTCCATACAAATGCTCAAAACCTTTGAGCCAGATTATGCATGGAATAAATTTGGAGAATCGTATAAGAAGTTGGTTAAAGAACATGATGGGTGGAGTGAAACTGATTGTGTGGGATTTGTTCATGGTGACGAAAGATTCTCAGAATTAAACAGAGGTACAGATATCAATAGACTTTGTATCGTCGATAAACTTGGAGACATTTGATGAATGTATTAATTACAGGTGGTGCTGGGTATTTAGGTTCAGTCATAACACCATTATTATTAAGTAAAGGACATAACGTAACTGTTTATGATAATTTGATGTATAATCAACTCACACTAAGTGATTTGTGTTATATGGATAATTTTAAGTTCGTTTATGGTGATGTTCGTGATAAAAATAAATTATCACCCTATGTCAGCAAAGCAGATGTCATTATACCATTAGCAGCGATAGTGGGTTTTCCAGGTTGTGAAAAAGACAAGCAACTAGCGACTGAGGTAAACTTCAAACAGATAGACGATATATTAGATTTAGTATCAAATGAACAGACAATAATCTTTCCAAATACAAATAGTGGATATGGTACTCGCTCAAGTGGTGTATGCACGGAGGAACAAAAGCTTAAACCAATCAGTCATTATGGAGTGACAAAATGTGATGCAGAAAATATATTAGCTGACAGAGGTAATTCCATAATATTTAGATTTGCTACAGTCTTCGGTGTGTCACCAAGAATGAGATTAGATTTATTAGTAAATGAGTTTGTTTACAAAGCATTAACGGATAAGTATATTACAATTTTCGAAAGAAAAGCTGTACGTAACTACATTCACATTAGAGATGTAGCTGATGTATTTAGTTTTATGGTTGATAATCAAGTCTCATATAAAGGTGACATTTTTAACGTTGGTTTATCAAATGCAAATATCAACAAACAACAATTAGCTGAGTTGATTAAAAAATATATTTCAGACTTTGCTATCACTTATTCTGATTATTATGAGGATCCCGATAAGAGAGATTATATTGTAAGTAATGAGAAAATCGAAAGTACAGGTTGGTTACCCAAATATACTTTACATGATGGTATAAAAGAATTAATTATGGCTTATCAAATTATCATAAATAACGACACAAGTCATTTTAGAAATGGATTCCCACTAACTTATGGAGCAGCTTTATGAAGATATTAATAACAGGATATACAGGTTTGATTGGTTCGAATTTGTATATGCATTTAAAAGAAAAAGGGATGGATGTTGATGGTATTGGTTCAAAGGATGCAGATTTAACATCACTAAGTAAATGTAAAAGCATTATTGATGGTTACGATACTGTCATTCATTGTGCAGCAAATACATCAAATGCTTTTGACACGG
>MDSY01135407.1_pt1 | contig 25544 bp, 17 predicted proteins | sample 811131 | NCBI WGS metagenome assembly MDSY01 (sample SAMN05326643, study PRJNA326480) | marine metagenome | isolation source: seawater | place: Atlantic Ocean: South West | collected 2010
ACATAGTGCTTCTATCTGATTAGTCATTATTATGTTATTGCCTATTTCTGACAAAAATTTCTCTTAAAAGCTTAGTTTACATCAAGTAGTATGAAGTCCTTTATTTTAATATGTAAACATCTTACAAAAATATAAAATTGATTTTTAATTAATAGAATATTGTAGTTTTGTTATATGAGAAAACTCCTTTCTTTAGTCTTGTTAATTGTATTTTTTTCTTGTGGTGAAAAGAAAGATCTTAGTGATCTTTCAATTTTTAAGTATAATGAATCAGCTGGTATTAATTCTCTAGATCCTGCTTTTTCCAAGGATCAAGCATCAGTATGGGCTGTTTCTCAGCTTTTTAATGGTCTTGTTCAGCTTGATAGTAATTTAAATATAAATCCTTGTATAGCAAAGTCTTGGGTAATTTCATCTAATTCTTTAGTTTATAAATTTAATCTTAGAAATGATGTGTATTTTCATGATCATAAAAATTTTAAAGATTCTAAGGGTAGAAAAGTAACTGCTTATGATTTTGAATTTTCATTTTCTCGAATTCTTGATAATGATATTGCTTCACCTGGAAGATGGGTATTTACTAATGTCGATAGTTTTAAGGCTGTTAATGATTCTTTATTTATTATAATATTGAAAAAACCTTTTCCAGGTTTTCTAGGTTTACTAACTATGCAGTATTGTTCTGTTGTTCCGAAGGAGATAACTTTATCAATAGATTTTCATGCTAACCCTATTGGAACTGGCCCTTTTAAATTTCAATTATGGGAACAAGGTGAAAAACTTGTCTTTAGAAGAAATCCTAATTACTTCGAATCTTTTAATGGCGCTTCTCTGCCATTATTAGATGGAGTTGCGATTACTTTTTTAAGAGATAAACAAGCTGCATTTCTTCAATTTATTATGGGTAATACTGATTTTCTCTCAGGAATTGATGCTTCATATAAAGATGAAATATTAACCAAAGAAGGTAGTCTAAAACCTAAATATCATAATAAAATTAATTATGAAATTCAAAATTATTTAAATACTGAATATCTAGGTTTTCTATTTTCTGATACTATTTCTGCTACCAAGCATCTTAAAATTAGAAAAGCCATAAATTATGGATTTGATAGAAAGAAGATGCTTAGATATTTAAGAAATAATATTGGTACTCCAGCTGAAAATGGATTTGTCCCTAAGGGAATGCCTTCATTTAATAGTAAACTGATTGGATATAATTATAATCCAGAAAAATCATTAGAGCTAATTAAACAAGTTAAAACTGAATACGGAGCTGATTTAGGCCAAATTAAACTTTCTACAACATCCTCTTATTTGGATCTTTGTGAATATATTCAGAATGAACTTGCCAAGCTAGGTTTAGAAATTTCAATTGATGTTAATCCACCATCTACTCATAGACAGATGGTAGCAACATCTAAGCTGTCTTTTTTTAGAGGAAGCTGGATTGCTGACTACCCAGATGCTGAAAATTATTTATCTCTTTTTTACAGTAAGAATTTTTCTCCTAATGGACCTAATTACACTCACTTTAATAATTTAACTTTTGATAGTCTTTATGATATAAGTCTTTCTGAGGTTAACGATTCAATTCGCTATCAATATTATAATTTAATGGATCAAATTATAATTGACAATGCACAAATTGTGCCACTTTATTATGATAATGTACTACGTTTTACACAGAAAAATATTAATGGATTAGCTAGTAATTCAATAAATATGTTAAATCTTAAGTACGTAGATAAGACCTTGTTTAAATAATTAAATGTTTTTATTTTTTATTAAATACATTAATTAAATTTGTAGTTACATAATATACATTATGAAAATATCAAATAGTTGGCTTCAAAAATACTTAAGAGTAGATCTTTCCATTGAAAAAATATCTGAATTATTAACAGACATTGGATTAGAGGTTGAAGGTATTCATAAATATGAAACTGTTAAGGGGGGCTTAAAGGGAATTGTTATTGGAGAGATTTTAACAAAAACAAAACATCCTGATGCAGATAGATTAAATCTTACTACAGTTGATATTGGCGAGGAAGAACCTTTACAAATTGTTTGTGGAGCTCCAAATGTTGAAGTAGGTCATAAAGTTCCTGTTGCTACAGTTGGTGCTTGGTTATATGATGGTAATGAGTCCTTTAAAATTAAGAAAAGTAAAATTAGAGGTCAACTTTCTGTAGGTATGATTTGTGGACAAGATGAAATAGGTTTGGGTCCTGCAACTAATGGTATAATGGTTTTAGATCCTAATGCAAAAGTAGGATTACTTGGTGCTGAATATTTTAATGTCGAATCTGATACAGTTTTTGAAATTGGCTTAACACCCAATCGTTCTGATGCTATGTCCCATATTGGAGTTGCCAGAGATCTTAAAACAGTTTTAAATCATAAGGGACATAATTTAACAATGTGTATTCCTAATGTTGATGATTTTAAAGTGGATAATAATAGTTTAAAAATTGATGTTGATGTTCTATCTTCTGAACTATGTCCTAGATATTCTGGAGTTACGATTAGCGGAATAAAAGTTCAAGAATCCCCAAGCTGGTTAAAAAATAATCTTTTAGCAATTGGAATTAATCCAATTAATAATGTTGTTGATGTAACTAATTATGTTTTACATGAAATTGGTCAACCATTGCATGCATTTGATGCTGAAAAAATTACTGATAATAAGATAATAGTCAAAACTCTTAAAAAAGATTCTTCATTTATTTCATTAGATGAAAAAGAAAGAAAGCTTAGTGAATTTGATTTAATGATTTGTAACTCTGATAAACCTATGTGTATTGCTGGAGTTTTTGGTGGTCTTGACTCTGGAGTTAATGATTCTACAAAAAGTATTTTTTTAGAATCTGCATATTTTAATCCTATTTCAATAAGAAAATCAGCTAAACATCATAACCTTAACACAGATGCGTCTTTTAGATACGAAAGGGGTTGTGATCCTAATATTACTGTTTATGCTCTTAAAAGAGCTGCATTGTTAATTAAGGAGCTTTGTGGTGGAACAATATCTTCAGAAATAATAGATTTATACCCAAATAGAATTCCTGACCATCTTATATCATTTTCTTTTTCTTCGATGGATAATCTAATTGGTGAAAAAATTGATAAACAAGTAGTAAGAAATATACTTTCTGATTTAGAGATTTCAATTCTTAAAGAAGAAAAAGATATTCTTTCTCTTTCAGTTCCTTTATATAGAGTTGATGTAACTAGAGAGGTTGATGTCATAGAAGAAGTTCTTAGAATCTATGGCTTTAATACAGTTAAAATACCAAATAAACTAAATTCTTCAATTATTAGTATTGATAGAATTAATTCATTTAAATTAAAAACTATAATTTCTGATTTATTATCTAGTAATGGATATAATGAGATTATGAATAATTCATTAACTAAAGAAAAGTACGATAGTTTAGATAAAAATATTAATTCTAAAAATAATATTAGAATATTAAATCCTTTAAGTGCTGATCTAAATACTTTAAGAAGAAACTTATTATTTGCTGGATTAGAAACTGTTGAGTATAATTTAAATAGAAAAAATAGTAATATTAAATTTTATGAATTTGGTAAATCTTATCTAAAAGATGAAGTTTATATTGAAAATCAACATTTATCATTAATTATTACTGGAAATAGAGATCTTGAAAATTGGAATTCTCAAAATAATAAAACTGATTTTTTCTATCTTAAAGAAGTTGTTCACTTAATTCTTAATAGGCTAGGCTTAAAAAATTATAAAATTGAATCTAATGATAATGCTTTATACTCTGATTGTCTTGAATATATTTTAAAGAATAAAACATTAGTAACTTTTGGTTTACTAGATAATAAGATAGCAGATATGTTTAATATTAAAGGCTCTGTATATGCTGCAGATTTTAATTGGGACTTGATAATAGATCTAGCAAAAAATCAAAAAACAACTTATACTCCAGTAAATAAATATCCTAAGGTTAGACGTGATTTGTCTTTACTAATAAATAATGAGGTAAATTTTAGTGATTTACAAAAAATTGCTAAAAAAATTGATAATAACATATTAAAATCTGTTAATCTTTTTGATGTATATACTGGTGATAAATTAGCTAAGAATAAAAAATCATACGCACTATCATTTATTTTTGAAGATTTCAGTAAAACATTAACAGATAAGTATATTGATATTATTATGTATAAACTTATTAATGAATATGTAAATTCATTAGGAGCTGAAATTAGATAAATATTAAAACTCTAATGAATCTATTAATGAATCATTAGTCTCATTTGGGATAAAGACTTTTAGCCTACTATTCATTTTCATTGCTCTTTTAATAGCAAAATTTGCTTCTTTATTTCTAGCCCAATTTCTTCTAGCAACTCCATTGTTTACATCCCAAAAAAGCATATTTTTTATTTTTTCTTCACATTCCTTACTTCCATCAATTAGCATTCCAAAACCACCATTTATAACTTCTCCCCAGCCAACACCACCGCCATTATGTATTGATACCCATGTTGCCCCTCTAAATGAATCCCCAATAACATTTTGTATGGCCATATCCGCAGTATATTGAGACCCATCATAAATATTAGATGTTTCTCTGTAAGGAGAATCAGTGCCTGATACATCATGATGATCTCTGCCTAAAATAATTGGTGCAGAAATAGTATTGTTCGCTATTGCTTTATTAAATGCAAGTGCAATTTCAATTCTTCCATCAGAATCTGCATAAAGAATTCGTGATTGAGAACCTACAACGAGATTATTTCCTTTTGCTGTTTTTATCCAGTTAATATTGTCAGACATTTGTAGTCTTATCTCATTTGGTGCATCAGCTAAAAGTTTTTCTAACACTTCTTTTGCAATATTATCTGTTATATCTAAATCTCTTTCGTCATTAGATGCACACACCCATCTAAAAGGTCCGAATCCATAATCAAAGCACATTGGACCCATTATATCTTGCACATAAGATTGGTATTTAAAGCTACCATCATTATTTACAACATCTGCACCAGCTCTTTTAGTTTCTAATAAAAATGCATTTCCATAATCAAAGAAATACATTCCATTTTTACACATTGAATTAATTGCTTCAACGTGTCGAACTAAAGTTTCCTTTATTTTTATTTTAAATTCTTCAGGATTTTCAACCATTAACTTATTTGCTTGATTTAAAGTCATTGATTGAGGGTAGTATCCACCAGCATAAGGGTTATGTAATGAAGTTTGATCTGAACCTATATCTATTTTTACTTCTCTTTTTACAAGTCTTTCCCATAAATCTACAATATGTCCATTATATGCTAAAGAAATTGCTTCGTTATTGTCTCTAGCTATAACTGCTCTATCAATTAATGGATCTAATTCATTAAATATCATATCTACCCAACCTTGCTTGTGTCTTTTTTCAGTTGCTTTAACATTTATTTCTGCAACAATACACACTCCCTTAGAAATAACTGCTGCTTTTGGTTGTGCTCCAGACATACCTCCTAATCCAGAAGTAACAAATATTTTGCCTTTTAAATCTTTTGCATTTTTATCAATCTTTCTTGCAGCATTTAAAATAGTAATTGTAGTTCCATGTACAATCCCTTGAGGACCAATATACATAAAGGAACCTGCAGTCATTTGACCATATTGAGTAACTCCAAGAGCATTAAATTTTTCCCAATCATCTGGTTTAGAGTAATTAGGTATCATCATTCCATTTGTTACAACAACCCTTGGAGCGTATTTATTAGATGGAAATAATCCCATTGGGTGACCTGAGTATAAGACTAAGGTTTGCTCATCTGTCATAGTAGCTAGTAGCTGCATACAAAGTAAGTATTGTGCCCAATTTTGAAATACAGAACCATTTCCACCGTAAGTAATTAACTCATGTGGATGTTGAGCAATAGCATTATCTAAATTATTAGATAGCATTAATTGTATTGCTGCTGCTTGTTTAGATATATGTGGAAAATCATTTATATGTCTTGATTGAATCTTATAGTCTGGTCTAAATCTGTACATATAAATTCTACCATATTTTTTTAATTCTTCAAGAAATTCAACTGCTAGATAGCGATGCATTGTTTCAGGAAAATATCTTAAAGCATTTTTTAAAGCAAGTTTTTTCTCTTCTTTTGATAATATATCTTTTCTAATTGGCGCATGATTAATATTAGAGTCATATTCTTTAATGTTTGGAAGGGTAGAAGGAATACCTTCTAAAATAACTTGTTTAATATTTATTTTCTCTTTCACTTTTTTTATTTTTATATGGACAATGTTTACAAGAGTTATTACAACAATAACCTCTATCTAAATGATATTCTTTAGTAAAAACTAGTAAGCCATCTTTAGAAAAGTAATAAAATTTATTTTCTAAGGGCTTATTTTTAATTACTTTATTCATCGTAACAAAATTACGATATTTGCTATAATGAAAATTGAATCTCAAGAAATTTTTAATTCACTATATAAAGATGCTGATGTACGAGTTTTTATTAAAAGATTAGATTTGATTAAATCTGATATTTCAGGAAATAAATACTTTAAATTAAAATATAATATTTTAGAAGCTCTTTCTCAGGGATACAAAAAAATTTTAACTTTTGGAGGTGCATTTTCTAATCATATATTAGCAACTGCTATAATATCTCGTAAATATAATCTATCATCAATAGGAATTATAAGAGGAGATGAGCATAATATTTTAAATCCTACTTTACAAATTGCATCTGATAATGGGATGAGGTTTAAGTATATTTCTAGAGATAAATATAAAAATAGAGACTCCAAAGACTTTATAGATAGGATTAATCTTAAATATCAAGATTATTATATAATTCCAGAGGGTGGAACAAATGATTTAGCTATTAAAGGTACTGAGGAAATCATAGATGTTGATGATGATCATAATTACATCTGTTGCGCAGTTGGAACTGGTGGTACTATTTCTGGAATTATTAATTCTTCACAAGATCATCAAATGATATTAGGTTTTCCAGCAATTAAAGGAAATAATAGCTTAAAGGATAAAATTTTTTTGATGACAAATAAAAATAATTGGAAATTAATTGACAAATATCATTTTGGAGGTTATGCACGTTTTAATAATGAATTAATAGATTTTATTAATAGCTTTTATATTAATAATAATATACCATTAGATTTAATTTATACTTCAAAAATGATTTTTGGTTTACATGATTTAATAAATTTAAGAAAAATACCTAAAGGAAGTAAGATTTTACTGATTCACACTGGAGGTTTACAAGGAAATATTGGTATGAATAGTATTCATAATTTAAATCTTCATGTTAAATAGATAATATTACTATTTTTAAATAATGAAATTTTCTCTCTTTTTTGGGTTGTTGTTTTTTTCTATTAATTGCTTCTCTCAATCTATTACGCATGACTATATTAATAAATATAAGAATATTGCTATTGAAGAAATGCGACTATATAAAATTCCAGCAAGTATAACTTTATCTCAGGGAATACTTGAGTCAGCTAATGGTGAGAGTTATCTTGCTAAAAATGCAAATAATCATTTTGGTATTAAATGTCATAGTGCTTGGGATGGTGATAAAATATATTATGATGATGATCTTGAAAATGAGTGTTTTAGAAAATATGATAATTATAAAGAATCATTTAGAGATCACTCATTATTTCTGTCTAATAGTGACAGATATTTATCTTTATTTAGTCTTTCTATAACAAACTATAAATCATGGGCTAGAGGCCTTAAAAAAGCTGGATATGCAACAAATCCAAAGTATGCAAATTTATTAATTGATATAATTAAAAAATATAATCTGAATGATTTTGATAATATAGATGATTTAAATAGACATTTCTATTTTTCAAGCATTTACGGTTTTCCTTATTTATATGGATTTGGAATTAATTATATTGGGCCTAAGTTCATATGCAGCTTTAATCTTAACAGTTCTTTTATTTATTTTAATAAATCATCTTTTGGTTTTAACTATTTAATAGGTAATGATATATTTTTAGGTTCTAATATTGGAGTTTTATATATTAAAGATGAAAAGAAAAACAATTTAGGATTACAGTTTATTTATAAAAAAGAATTATCATCTAATAAAAGAAATAAATATGTTTTAATTACTTTAGGATCAGATATTGTAATAGATGATTTTAATAGGATTACAGAAAAACAAATTATACCTTATTTTTTATTGAGCTATCTCTTCTAGCTGGTAATTATATAGTACCTTGTTTCTTGTTAATATAATATTTATTTTATTATCATCTTTTAAATTTGTTATTATAAAATTACCATCACATTTTAAAGGAGTACCATCAACAATTTCACCATTATTTAAAAGATAAATTTCATTTTTAGTTTGAACAACTATATATTTCTTAAAAGTTTGAATGTTGACTATTTTGTTGTCAAATTTTATATTTGATATTTCATTAAACCTATTATCAAGAGCAAATAATTTATCATTATTTGAAAATAATATTTCCTCTCTAATATTATCGTATGCAATTAATGAGTTTGAATCTAAAGATGATAAGCTTATACTATTTGAGGTGCCATCAATATTGCATATAAATAATTTATTTTCTTTTGTTACAGTAAAGAGGTTTCCATTATTATCTAAAGCAATATTATTAAGGCTATTTATTTTACTTTCAGAGGCAAATTTTAATCTATTGGTGCCATTAATTGCTAATAAATTTATTTCATTTTTTGAAGTGCTAATAATGTAATCTTTACTGTTGTATTTAAAATGCTTTAACTTCTGATTAATAGTATTACTTTCAGCATATTTCCATCCGAGTACCTTTTTGCCTTTACTATCTAGATTAAGAATTGAATTATTTCTGGAGGGAATTAGTATCCTGTATCTTTTGCTATTGTTATAGTCAAAAAGAGAATGTCCAATATTTGTATTACCATTAATTTTAAGTGGAAATCGTTCAACATTTCTTCCGTATCTATCTAACATATAGATATTTTTAGAAGTATTAAACAACATTTGATATTTTTTATTTTTAAAAAAATCACCTTCAGAAATATCACCAATAATTTGTTCTTTTAGATTTAATGTCCATCGAGATTTTTCATCATCTGTGAAGTAATATAGTTTATTAGCTAGATCTTGAATAACAATTGCATTCTCTTTTAATGAATGATTATATATAATTTGAGGATTCATTTGTGATATTGTGTCCATTTGTACAAACCATTTCTCTTTTATTGATTCTTTAAAGTTTTTATCATAGTATAGTGAAAGATTATTAATTTGATAAGAACTGTTATTGTTAATTTGATATGATATACCTGTGAAATTATTTAATGAATCAAGATTTAAGGGATACATAAAATGTGATGAGATACGTTCAAATAATTTAATAGTATTTATATACATAAACACATTAGACTTATTTGAAATATTTTGCTTGAATCTATTAAAATTTGAATTATTAACAAGGGTGTTTCTACTAATGTAATTGTCAATAACATACTCTAGGTTTGAAGCAGATTTACTGAAGATAAAATAATCTTCAAGAACTATAAAAAAGTTTTGATTTAAATAGTTAAATCTTTCGCCAAAAATATTTGAAGTTAATTTATCATCAATGATATAATTAATCTCATTATTAAGATAATTAGATGATTTTTTTATGTCAATTATTCTTTGTAATAGACTATAGGCATGAATTGATTCTTTAGATTTAAAATATGTAAACTGGCTTTCTTCATTTATTGCTCCACAACTAAAAATTCCTGCTTCATTTTCTATTTGTTCAATAAATTCTTTATAATCAAATTTATATTCATTCTGAATTTTAGTTTTAAACTTTTCTATTTCCCAAATTTTATTGTTTTTCTCTAGTAATTTATTGTTGTTTAAGTAAAGTTTTTTTATGTTATCAAAACCTAAAGAAAATAGATAGTTTGTGTTTTCAGGAATAACTTTAATAATATTAATATTTTTTGGGTCTTGATTGCTAATTATATCAGCATATTCTGATAACTTATAATTAATTAAGTTAAAGCCATTTAAGATTATCTTTTCATCATTAATCTTTAAATCTGATGCAACCCAATCAGATAAATTATTTAATAATTTTACATCATCAAGTTGAGTAGTTTTAATCGCTTTATTAAGATTATTAAGGTTATAAATAACATTAACATCACTTGATTTTTTTGTTGTATTATATATCTTTAAAAATCTTTCATTATTTGTAAAATTATATTCACTATTAAAAGATTTTATTGCATCTTCAACTATGGTCTTGCTGCTACTCAAACATATAATGTTATTTACATTAGCTAAATATATATTCAAGCTATCATTTGAAATAGTATAAATATCTATTTTATCATATTTAGAGGTTTTTAAATTTTTAAGTGCAAAAATATTTTTAATTTTCTGTAATGATTCTTGATCTAATTCTGTGCTTAATAAAAAGCCATTTGAGTTAATTCCATCTTTTAAAAAAGATATGTATAGGCTATTATTATTGTCAATTTGATGCTTTGTGTAAAAGTTGTTTAACTTTTTTAAGTTACTATTTAATGAATTTATCTTTTTAATATAATTTAGTTTTTTCCAAATTGTCTTATCATTAAATAGTTTAAAAACATCATCTGTATTATTAATCTTAATAATTACTGATGCATGAGATGGAATTACTGATAGTGGATTATTTGTAACAGATTTAGCTTTTTTATATGCATTGAAGCTGATAAATCCAATAATAATAATAAGTATAAAAGGAAATATGATTTTAATAAATCTCATTTTTTAGTAAATTAAATATTATTTCAAAATTAGTTATTTATATTTTTAAAGAGATCTGATTATCAACTAGTTTATAACTTTTTCTATGATGAATGGAAACGCCTTTTATTTCAATTGCTTTTCTATGTTCTTTAGTAGGATATCCTTTATTTGAGAGCCAATTGTAGCTAGGAAAATCTTTATGAATTTTACTCATAAGTTTATCTCTATAGGTTTTGGCAATTATTGAAGCTGCTGCAATTGCTTGAAATTTACTATCTCCTCTTATTATACATTCATGCATATAATTTTTATAGTTCTTAAAGTATGGCCCATCAATAAGAAGTACTTCAAACTTTATATCAATCTTATTTAATGCTTTGTGCATTGCCAAAATTGAAGCATTAAGAATATTAATTTCATCAATTTTTACTGGATTAACTATTCCAACTTCGTAAGCTAGAGCGTGTTTCTTAATTAGATGACTTAATTCTTCTCTTTTCTTTGCTGAAATTTTTTTTGAATCATTAAGATCTTTATTTTTAAAATTTAAAGGTAGAATAACAGCTGCTGCTATAACAGGCCCAGCTAAAGACCCTCTGCCTGATTCGTCACAACCTACTTCAATTTGATTGCTAAATCGTTTTAAGCTCATTATTTATCTATTAAACCCATTTTAGCTTGTTTCTTGTTTTTTTTTATTTTCTGTTTGTTTCTTGCATCAATATCTTCATTTAAAATCCATTTTCCATTATTATATACAAAAGCATTATAAGTTCCTTCAGGAATATAATATTCCTGCATACCTCGTAATTCCTTTTTAATAGGTACTAGTTGGTCAAATATTATTCTGTTTTGATCCTTATTAAATTTTAAACTAAATGATGTTTTTGCATCACATTCTAAAATAAAACGTTTTTGCTTAGAATTTTTAGAAATTTTAAAAATTGGTAAGCCAAATTTTACCTTATTTTTTCCTGAAAAATACATTGGTTCAATGATTTTTTTTGTGCTTTTACTATCATTGCCATCCCATCCAAGAAGAGTGTAAAATTTTCTTCCTGATTTTTTAATATAAATAACTTCATAGTAAAGAGCTCCAAACCAATTTTTGCTATCTAAATCTTCAAATAATGGATTTCTTAAATTATCAGATTTGTCAATTAGTTCTATTAATTCATAATTTTTTTTTCTTTTGTTGTAGTAATGAATAAAGCAATAATACGAGTAAGTACCATTATCTTTTCGAAGTATCCAATTAAATAATTTAAAGCTTTTATCTTCTGGTGAAAGAATAGAAATTGTTTCTAATGAATCAAATTGATATTTAAAAGACTTATCATAAGCTAATACTTCTTTTAAAATGCTAATAAATCCAGTATTTGCAGTAATTCTATCTTCTTCTTTTTCTGAATACATGATTTTTTCTGCAACAATTTTTAAGGTATCTTCATATTCCTTAATTAGCTTAAAACTTACATTTTGCGAAAATAATTGTGATGATACGAATAAAAGTAAAACTATAAAGAATTTTTTTTTCATTTGATAGGTATTAGTTTAAGTATATCATAGTTTTGTAAAAATAAAATTTTTGATGAATTTAAAAGATAGAATTTCTCTATTTTCTACTTTAGGAGAACAAATAAAGGCAGATTCAAAGACTTTTTTTGGAGATACTATATCTAAAGCTCAGATTTTAAATCCATGGTTCTCTAAAGGTAATATTGATACTGCAATATCATCTATAACAATCATGTTAGAAAGAGAAAACCTTATTTCTTGGCTGTCTAACTATTCAATTAAAGAAAAAGAAATTAAAACTATTCTTTTAATTATGGCTGGTAATATCCCTTTTGTGGGTTTTCATGACTTGTTATGTATTTTGATATCTGGCAATAAAGCAATTATTAAAATGTCTTCAAAAGATAATGTATTAATGAAATCTATTATTGATCAGATTATTTTCATTAATCCACAAATGAAAGATTTTATAATAATATCTAATGAGATTGTTAAATGTAAGTTTGATGCTACTATAGCTACTGGATCTGATAATTCTTCAAAATATTTTGATTATTACTTTAATCCTGATAACTCTATTATACGAAAAAACAGAAGATCAATTGCAGTTATTGATGGTACAGAAACTCAAAAAGAACTTGAATTATTTGCTGATGATATTTTCTTATATTTTGGATTAGGGTGTAGAAGTATTTCTAAAGTTTTTTTGCCTATTAATTATGATCTAGATAAGTTATTTAAAGCATTTTTTAAATATAAAGATATTATTAAGCATTTAAAGTATGCTAATAACTATGATTACAATAAAACTATTTATTTAATGAATAAACAAAATTTACTTGATAATGGTTTTGTTTTACTTAAAGAAGATTCATCTATACAGTCTCCTATTTCTATGCTTTTCTATCAATATTATAATAATAGAGAGGACCTGGATCGTTACATTAAGTTAAATGCATCATTGTTTCAATGTATAGTGTCAAAACATGATGTTCCTTTTGGAAAATCTCAATTTCCTAGATTAAATGATTATGCTGATAATATTGACACACTTAATTTTTTGCTAAAAATTTAATTGTCATACTCATATGCTCCTAATTCTGGAGGATCATTTCTATTTATCTCATTTAAATCAAATAAAAGATTGTTATTTTGTGATATTTGAAAATCACCAGAATTTATTGCAGGAGAATTTTCTTTTAGACGAAAATCATTATTTAAATAATCAGTAAATAAAGGGTCTGAGTTTTTAATAATATTAATGTAGTTATTTGATAAAGTATTTATATTTGGGTCAATCTTTATTAATGAATGGTCGAAAGTAAAATTAAACTGACCATTTTCATTATTGTCAAAGCTAATCTCTGTGCTTAAAGAGCCATAAATTATACAATTTCCAAAGTATGCATTATTAAGATTCCTTATCTGTATATTTTCATTATTATCATAATAATAGTTATTTAAAAGTATTGAAGGGGTGTTTCTAAATGAATAATTCCAATAATTAGCAAAAGTACAATGATTAAACGTGTAGTCTCCTCCTATATAACAGGCAACAGTATATTGTCCACATTTACTGATGACTGAATTTGACACGTCTAATCTAGCACCTTGTCCTAATATGCCTATTGATGACATATTTGTTATTATTGTATTTCTAATAGTTACAGTTGGATTTGAATTAGATACAGTATCAGCATGTATACCAGTTGTTCCATTTTTTATAATTGCGTAATTAATTTCATTATTATAACTACCTGGAATAAATCTTATTCTATCCCATTGTCCAGGAACATTTTGATACCAAGAATCCAATCTATCTCCTTGAAAGGTTACTTCATTGTTTAATGTTCCATTAACTTTTAGTGTTCCGCCATATTGATCAGAGAAAGGGTTTCCAACTATAATTCCTGAATTTTTATGAAAATATATATTAGTTCCTTCATTTATATTTAGTTCTGCATTTGGTTCAATAATAACATATCCATAAACTACATGAGGTTTGTCATTTAGCCATGTTTGATTAGAATTAATTTGATGATAATATATTTTATTTGTATCAGAGCCATTAATGATTTCTCCAAATGTATTTGCTGTATGAAAATATGCATCTTGTCCCCAAGCAATAAGTTTTACAACCTGCTGATTTTGACCTATGGTAAATATTAATGAATCTGATAAAATATATGGAAGAGAATTTAAAGATGGATTAATAGATACTTCAATAAATATAAAAATGCTATCATTTTTACCAATAAATATATCGTTCTGATTATTTCCAGATATTCCATCAATATTCATTCTAAAGTTTGCTGCAGAAGCACCATTTAAATTAATATCAGAAATAATATCAAAATTATTATTATTATAAATAGTTAGTGTTTTTGTGATACTACCAATTGATGAAAAAATAGTGTCAAAAGTTATTGTATCAGAAGAAAAATTAAGATTTGCATTGCTCATCATTTCTTCATCAGGTTTCGAGCAACTAAAAAGAATAATTAGAGCTAAGACAAATATTTGTATTATTCTCACTTTTTATTTGTTTTTTGTTTGTCTTTGCATATCTCTTTTAATGTCTTTTTCTTTAATGCTTGCTCTTTTGTCAAATATTTTTTTTCCTTTTGCTAATGCGATTTCAAGTTTGATTTTTCCTTTATCATTAGAGAATAAACGAAGTGGCACTATAGACATCCCTTTCTCATTAACCTTTGCTTCAATTTTAGTTAATTCAATTTTATTTAATAGAAGTTTACGTGCCCTTTTAGGTTCATGATTTTTAAATCCACTATTTGAATATTCATCAATATGTAGATTTTTTACCCACATTTCATTATCTATATAAATGCAGTGGGCATCGGATATATTTGCAGCATTATTTCTTATAGATTTTATTTCTGTACCTAAAAGAACCATGCCTGCAGTAAATTTATGTATTAATTGATAGGCATAACTTGCCTTCCTGTTTTTAATATTAATATTTACTGACATTATGCAAATATACGCTTTTGTTGAAAGATTTTACCCCAGTGATACGTCAAGTATCATCATAACAATGAAGCCTAGAATTAAGCCAATACTTGCTAAGTCTGCGTTACCTCCTCTTTGACTTTCTGGAATAACTTCTTCAATAACAATAAATATCATTGCGCCTGCAGCGAATGAAAGAGCATAAGGAAGTATTGGATAAACAGATATAACTAAAGCAGCTCCTATAACTGCAAAAATAGGCTCTACAATGGCAGATAATTGACCCCATTGCCATGATTTAAATTTACTAAGGCCTTGTCGTCTTAAAGGCATTGAAACAGCAAATCCTTCTGGGGCGTTTTGTAAGCCCATTCCTATTGCCAATGCAATTGCACCACCCATTTCCATTCCAATATCCATTCCTGAAGCAAGCGCTCCAAAAGCTACACCTACAGCTAATCCTTCTGGAATATTATGTAGGGCAATAGCTAGAACTAGTAATTCTGTTTTCTTTAAATCAGTTTTTGGGCCTTCAGCATTTTCAACAGATTCAAATAAATGTAAATGAGGTACTTTTTTATCTAAAAAATAAAGGAATAATGCTCCTAATAAGAATCCAACAGCTGGTGCAAACCATATTGGTAAATCAGTAATTCCTAATTCTTGTTGTTTTTCAACTGTTGCTATAGCAGGAGATAAAAGCGACCAAAAACTAGCTGCAATCATTACTCCTCCAGTAAATCCAAGACACATATCTAAAGCCTTCCTATTACTAGACTTAAAAAAAAATACTAAAGTTGCTCCTAATGCAGTTAGCAACCAGGTAAATAAACCGCCTATTAAAGCTTGTAATATTGCAGATTGATCTACAAACCACTTGTATAATTCTAACTCTTCCATCTATTTTTTTGTTAATTTTATTAAAATATTTTTAGATACATCCTCACTAATATGTTCAATTGTGGAATCAATTTGAATTTTCATTGATTGATCAAATGTAATTCGTTCAATTGCTGTTACTTTAGTTCCAATACTAATTTTTAGTTTTGTCAAGTAGTCAAGAAATTCTTTATCATCTAAAGAAACTCCCATAATAATTCCTTTACTATTAATTTCCATTTCGCTTAAGTTAATTCTTTTTGTAGAAGGCATAATTCCATTTTTTGTTGGAATAGGTTCTCCATGAGGATCAAATTTTGGATAATTTAAAAAATAATCAAGTTTGTTAATTAATTTTTCTGATTTTATATGTTCAAGTTGTTCTGCAACATCATGAACTTCTGACCAGCTAAAATCTAATTTATTTACCAGAAAAGTCTCCCATAATCTATGTTTTCTTAGTATTTCAAATGCTTTTATAGTGCCAGACTTACTGAGTTTAACTCCCCTGTATTTCTCGTAAATAACAAGTTTTTTTTCTTGTAATTTTTTAATCATTTCAGTTACAGAGGCAGCAGATGTATCTAGTAGATTAGCAATTTCATTTGTTGAAACTAATTGTTTTGTATCTAGATTTATTGATAGAATTGCTTTTAGATAATTTTCTTCACTAAGTGTAATCATTAAACAAAAATAATAAATTAATAATAAACAAAAAAATATTTAGGCTTACCTAAAAATATTAATACCTTTGTTCTTTAAATTCTTAATAAATTACATGAAATTTTATAAATCTCTTTTTACTTTTTTGCTATTAAGCAAAATTATTTTTTCTCAAGAACTAGTAGGTAATGTTTATGATAAAATATCTCCAGTTTCTTTTGCAAATGTTGTGATTGAATATGATGGAAAATCAACTGTTATTTCAACAAATTTAAATGGAATATTTAAAATTAGTGATTTAAGAATAGGAGAGATTAGTATAACTATTTCAAGATTAGGAAGAAAAACTAAGAAGCTAAAATATATTGTCAAAAATGGTATTAATACTTTAGATGTTTTAATGGGTGATGAGATTTATAATTTAGATCAAATAGTTGTTACTGGAACTAAAACATTTAAAAGAAAAATAAAATCTTCAGTAATAGTTAATGTTTTAGATAATAAAAGATTTGAAAATGTTCAGGCTTGTAATATTTCTGAAGTTCTTAATTTTCAATCAGGAGTTAGAGTTGAAACAGATTGTCAAACTTGCAACTACACTCAATTAAGAATAAATGGTTTAGCTGGTGGTTATTCTCAGATATTAATAAATGGGAAGGCCATTTTTAGTCCTTTAACTGGCTTATATGGAATGGAACAAATTCCATCTAATATGATTGATCGAATAGAGGTTATAAAAGGTGGTGGGTCCTCCTTATATGGTTCTTCTGCAATTGGAGGCGTCGTTAATTTAATAACTAAATTACCAACATCTAATAATTTTGATTTTGGATATTCCTTCAGAAGAATTAATGATAGTTCAAATGATAAATTAATATTTGGTAATGGTACTGTTCTATCAGAAAATAGAAAAAGTGGGGCAACTTTCTATATTAATAATAGAAATAGAGAGAGCTATGATCATAATGGAGATAACTTTTCTGAATTACCGATTTTAAAAGATAATACATTTGGAGCAAATTTTTTCTTTAAACCTAAAGAGAATCAAAAAATAGAATTAAACTTTGGAAGTCTTCATGAGTATAGATATGGTGGTGAGGTTAGTAGTGGTGCTCCTCATTTTTCTATGCAGTCGGAAGAAAGAGTTCATGATGTGTTAATTGGAAATATTGATTATAATATTGATTTTAAATCTGGAAAATCTTCATTATTAGCGTATTTAGCAGCTCAGAAAACTGATAGAGATCATTATACTGGAATTAGGCCATTAGTTGGTAGTAATGAAGATATGGCTCATTTAGTTAACCCTCCATATGGGACTTCATTAAGTACAACCAAGCAATTTGGTTTTCAGTTTAATCATAAATACAGTAATTTTATAGGGCCAAATCTTCTCACTATTGGATCTGATCTAATCTCTGATTATGTAAATGATGAGATTGCTGCATACAATTATTTGGTTGATCAAGAAGTAAATACTTTAGCTTTCTTTTTTCAATCTGATTGGAATTTTAATGATAAGTTAAATCTTTTAAGTGGTGTTAGAGCAGATAAGCATTCTTTGTTGAAGAATATCATTTTAAGTCCAAGATTATCTCTTTTATATAGTATAAAAAATAATACTCAATTCAGACTGTCTTATTCAACAGGTTTTAGAGCTCCTCAGGCTTTTGATACTGATTTGCATATTGCATTTGCGGGTGGTGGAATTTCAAGAATCAATTTAGCTAATGATCTTAGTGAGGAAAAATCTCAGAGTTTAAGTAGTTCATTAAATTTTGATTATGCTAGAGAAAATTATATTTATGGCTTTACTTTAGAGTGTTTCCACACTAAATTAAAAAATGCCTTTTATCTTGACCCTTCTGGATCAGATAATTTTGGAGATTTCTTCACTAAAAGGAATGGGTCTGGAGCAATAGTAAAAGGTTTAAGCTTAGATTTAAGAATGAACTATAATAAAATTATTCAATTTGAAAGTGGTTTTACAATTCAGAAATCTAGTTATTCTGAGCCAGTTTCTTATAGTAATAGTCTTCTTGCTGTATCTAATTTTTTAAAGACTCCTAACTCATATGGTTACGGAAATTTATCTTATACAATTACAGATAATTTAAGTTCATCAATGAATTATATTTTCACTGGAAAAATGGATCTTATACATTTAGGTGGATCTATTAATAATCCAAATGATAAATACGTGGTATCAAATAATTTTCATCAATTTGATATAAATTTAAATTACACTCAAGAGTTAGGTCAAATGGGAGTAGAGCTTAAGTATTTAGTGGGATTAAAAAACATAACTAATTCTTATCAATCTGATTTTGATATTTTAAAGAATCGTGATAGTAATTATGTTTATGGACCAAGTACTCCAAGGATGATAATATTTGGTTTGTCTTTTTCATCATTATAGTTTTTTTTATACATCTGTTAACGACTTTTTTAAGATTAATTAAGATTTTTATTGTTAAAATTTAAAAAATTAAAATTTTTAACTTATTATATTAGAAATCAATAATATACAAGATTTATATCAAGTATTTTTTATTGTATTTTGAGTTATTATTAGATAATAATTAATAATTAAATTTATATTTATTATAATTGATGTTTACAAATGTTAACAAAGTTAAAATGAATAAAAGATTTCAAATATGGTTAGATTCAAATGATATAAATGCTACTAAACTTGCTGAAAAAATAGATGTTAGTAGGGCGACAATATCTCACATATTGTCAGGAAGAAATAAGCCCAGTATAGATTTATTGGATAAAATATTAAAAAAATATCCAGATTTTAATCTTAATTGGCTTGTATCAGGTATTGGAAATATGATTAATGATAATCAGGAAATTTTAAATAAAAAAAATATTCAAAAAGTAATGATTTTTTATGATGATGCATCTTTTGATGAACTTATCAATTAATTAAATTCAATCTTGTATTTTTGAATAAAAACTTACAATGACAATATTAGGGACAGAATCTTCAAATGATATTCTATTAATATTATCGTTTTTCCTTCTTGTAATTCTTTTTTTTTATTTATTTAGTTACAAATTTATAAGATCTATACTTTTTTTATTTAAGCCTGAATTTGTTCATCACTTATCATTTAAGTTTTTAAGCATTTTTTTTCTTATTCCTTATCATTTTTCTCTATGGAAATATTTCTTTATAGTTAATAATAAGAAACTCAAAAGGAATGTTTTTGGTATAAATTTTGATAATCCCGTAGGATTAGCTGCAGGTTTTGATAAAGATGCTAAGATATTTGATGGTTTAAATACTTTTGGATTTGGTTTTGTAGAAATTGGTACAGTTACTCCAATTTCACAAGATGGAAACCCTCAACCCAGATTGTTTAGATTAAAGCAGGATAAAGCTATTATCAATAGAATGGGTTTCAATAATGATGGTGTAGAAACAATTGTTTCTAGATTAAGAAGAAAAAAATCAAATATAATAGTTGGTGGAAATATTGGTAAGAATAAAATAACTACTAATGATAACGCTATTAATGATTATGAAATATGCTTTGAAAAGCTATTTGATTACGTAGATTATTTTGTTGTTAATGTAAGTTCTCCTAATACTCCCGGACTTAGAGAGCTTCAGGAAAAAGAACCTCTTACAAAATTATTAAACCGTCTTCAAGAATTAAATAATTTAAAACCTTTACCTAAACCTATATTATTAAAAATTGCTCCTGACCTTACAAATTCTCAATTAGATGACATTGTAGATATTATTGCTGAAACAAGTTTAGATGGAGTGGTAGCCACTAATACAACCATAAATCGAGATAACTTATTAACTAATAAAGATGTTATTGAAAAGATTGGATATGGTGGGTTAAGCGGTCAGCCTTTAAAAGAAAGATCTAATGAAGTAATAAGATACTTATCAAATAAATCAAATAAATCATTTGCAATTATTGGTGTTGGAGGAATTAATTCTGCTCAAGATGCTATTGAAAAGCTTGAAGCTGGAGCTGATTTAATTCAAATCTATTCTGGTTTTATTTATGAAGGACCTTCTCTAGTTAAAAAAATTAATAAAGAATTAATACATTTATAAAATGAAAAAAATATTTTTTTTATTTTCAATACTACCACTATTCCTTTTTTCTCAAAATAGTAACTGGATTGATCTTATGCAAGATCCAAATTCTAATTTTTATGAAACACAAACTGCTTTTAATAATTTTTGGGAAGGTAAGGCTATTGATAAGGGAAAGGGCTGGAAACAATTTAAGAGATGGGAAAATTTTATTGAACAAAGAGTATATCCTGATGGCAAACTTCAGCCGCAAATTTTATTTAACGAAAGTCAAAGTTTAAATTCTAGAAACGATAATTTTAGAATGATGCCTCCAAATATTTGGACACAAATAGGTCCTGATAATGTTCCTTTAGAGGGAAGTGGTAGGAAAAGAGGTATTGGAAGATTAAATTCTATTGTTTTTCATCCAACAGATTCAAATACATTCTATGTTGGTGCTCCTGCTGGTGGTTTTTGGAAGACAATAAATTCTGGACAAACATGGTCTACAAGTACGGATTTCTTAACAAATCTTGGTGTTTCTGATATCGCTATTCACCCTAGTAATCCAGATACATTGTACATAGTTACTGGAGATAGAGATGGAGGTGATACTTATGCATATGGTGTTATGAGATCATATGATGGAGGTAACTCTTGGCAAACCACTGGATTATCATTTAATATTACATCTTCATATAAAGGAAATAGAATACTTATTGATCCCAATAGTTCAAATATTATAATTGTAGCAACTAGTAATGGAGTATATAGATCTATAGATGGTGGAGATAATTTTGTTCATACTTTTACTAGCGAAAATTTAGTTAGTATGGAATTTCATACAACAAATTCTGATATAATTTATGCAGGATCAAAAGGGAACACCTCTGTTTATAAATCTATTGATAATGGTATAAATTGGTCTCAATCTGGTAATGGTCTTCCCCCTGTTAATGATGTTAGAAGAGCATGTATTGCTGTTACTAATGATAATCCAAATGTTGTATATGCTCTTTTTGGAAATAATGATAATGGATATTATGGTTTATATAAATCAATTGACGAAGGAGATAATTGGACTGAACAATCAAATTCTCCCAATTTATTAGGATGGTCAGAAACTGGATCTGATAATGGGGGGCAAGCTTGGTATGATTTATCATTAACTGTATCTCATTTAGATGAAAATATTGTGTTTGTTGGCGGTGTTAACTGTTGGAAATCAGATGACGGAGGAGTAAATTGGAATTTAAATACACATTGGTATGGTGGTGGTGGAGCAAATTATATGCATGCAGATGAACATATGTTACAATATAACACTTTAGATAACAATGTATATTCTGCTAATGATGGTGGTTTATATGTGTCAAATGATGATGGTAATAATTGGACTGATATTTCTGATGGGTTACATATAACTCAATTTTATAAATTAGGTGTTTCTCAAACTGTTCAAGATTTGGTGATAGGAGGAACTCAGGATAATGGTACTTTTTTAAAGAATAATTTCAACTGGGATGCTGTTATAGGTGGTGATGGTATGGAATGTATTATTGACTATTCAGATGAAAATATCATGTATGGTTCTGTTTATTATGGTGCTATTAGAAAATCTACTAATGGAGGAAATAGCTTTTCATCTATCGCTCCAGCAAATAATGGTGCATGGGTTACTCCTTATATTCTTGATAGGTCAGATCCACAAATAATTTTTATTGGTTATGAAGAATTATATAAATCTACAGATGGTGGTAGTTCATGGAATATAATAACTAATAACGAAACAAACGGCGGTAAAATTGATCAAGTTCAAATTTCAAAATCTAATCCTAATATAATTTACTTTTCTGATAACGCTAATATATTTAAAACTGATGATGGTGGAATTAATTGGTTAAATGTAACTTCATCTTTACCGAATAAAACAATAACAGCAATAGCAATTCATCCAATAGATGAAAATAGAGTATGGCTTTCTTTTTCTGGATATTCAAATAATGAAAAAGTATATTTTTCAGATAATGGTGGCTCTTCTTGGACAAATATTAGCGGAACACTTCCTAATATTCCTGCAAATACTATTATATTAAATGAAATGGATAGTTTAGAAACTCTTTATTTAGGTACTGATCTTGGAGTTTTTATAAAAGACTCTACAACTAATGATTGGAATAATTTTAATAATAATTCATTGCCAAATGTTATTGTTTCTGAATTAGAGATTCAATACTCATCTAATAAACTAATTTCTGCTACATATGGTAGAGGTTTATGGAGTATAGATTTACTTATTACCTCTCCTCCTTTAGCAAATTTTAATGTTGATGACTCAGTTTTCTGTAATATTCCAGCTACAGTAAATTTTACTAACACTTCATATTATTCTAATTCATATTACTGGGATTTTGGAGACGGAAATTTTAGTACATCTACCAATCCTTCACATACGTATTCAAATTTTGGTATTTATACAGTTTCTCTTATTTCTACAGGACCATTAGGAGTAGACAGTGTTGTTTACCAATCGATTATAAATATAAATCAAAATAACCCTTGTATTATAACTTTACCTATCAGTGGAGAAGGAATTCTTCAAACAAATTGTAATGGAACTTTATATGATGTTGGGGGTCCAAATGGAAACTATTATGACAATAATAATGCTTGGATGACAATATCACCTACAGGTAGTAATCAGATAACATTAAATTTTACAGATTTTGATATTGAAGCACCTTCTTCTCAAACTTATTGTAATTGGGATTATATAGAAATATATGATGGTGCAGATACTTCAGCACCTTCTTTAGGTCAATATTGCAATGCATTAACTGGAAGTCCTGGAACTATTATTTCTTCTGGTGGATCAATAACTGTTTATTTACATGCAGATCAAGCAGTTAATGGAAGAGGGTTTGAGGCTAGTTGGTCATGCACCTTCCCTCAAGTAGCGCCTTCTACTAATTTTAGTGTAAGTGATACAATTACATGTAATGGAACTGTTTCTTTTACAGATCATTCGTTAAATGGTCCAAATACTTGGCTATGGAATTTTGGTGATGGAAATACCTCATTAATACAAAATCCAATTCATTCCTATTTAAACCCAGGACAATATTCTGTTTCTTTACTAACATCTAATCAATATGGTATTGATTCTGTCATTTTATATGATTATATTTCAGTTTTCGATGATAATATATCATCTTCTAGCATTACAGTGTGCCAAGGAAACAATGCTACTGTTAATGCCTACACTGATTTTGGAATAGTTAATTGGTACTCTGATTCTTTATTAACTAATTTAATAGATACTGGTTCATTTTTAACGATTTCAACATTAAATAATTCTACAACTTATTATTGTAGAAACGAATATAATTTTCCAAATATTTTTGAAGGACCAAATAATAATTTATTTGGAGGTGGTGGTTATTATCAAGGTAATAGGCATTTAGTATTTGATAATTATAAACCTTCAAAATTAATTTCTGTTCTTGTATATGCTAATTCTGACTCAATTAGACATATTGAATTAAGAAATTCTAGTAATCTTGTTTTGCAGGATACTTTAATTTTTATTCCTTATTCTCCACAAGGAGTTAGAATAAATTTAAATTTTGATTTACCTGTAGGAAATAATTTACAACTTGGAATTAATGGATCTAATAGTGATTTGTTTAGAAATGAAAATGGAGCTATATTTCCATATAATTTATCAAATAGTATTTCTATTACTGGCACTAATGCATCACTCGGCTATTACTATTTCTTTTATGATTGGGAGATAGAGGTTCAATCTTGTTATTCAAATATTTCTCAATCTAACATATCTGTGAATTCTATTTCAATTAATTATGATACATTATTAATATGTGCAGGTGATAGTGTTTTAGTTGGCTCTAATTTTTATTATTCAGCTGGTATTTATAACGATACCTTATTAAATTCTTATGGATGTGATAGTGTAATTAATACGAATCTAATTGTTGGAAGTTCTAGTGTAATTAATCAAAATATTACAATTTGTAATGGAGAAAATTATAATGTTGGATCAAATTCATACTTCTTAAATGGAAATTATTCTGATACTATTTCATTTGGAGGATGCGATAGTATAATTAACACCAATCTTTTAGTACTTAATAACTCCTCTTTTCAACAGAATATTAATTTATGTAATGGAGAAAGCTTACAAGTTGGATTAAATACATATAATATTAGTGGCAACTATATTGATACATTATTTTCATTTAACGGATGTGATAGTATAATTTCAACTTCTTTATCTTTTTATGATAACTTCTATTCATCTAGTACAGAAACTATTTGTTTTGGAGATTCATTATCAATTGGTCAAAATACATACTTTAGCCCTGGAAACTATATAGATTCTCTCTATTCTCTTTTTGGTTGTGATAGTATTATTTTAACTTCATTATCAGTATATCCTCTTGTATATGAATATCTTAACTATACCATTTGTGAGGGTGATAGTGTTGAAGTTGGTAATAACACATATTATAATTCTGGTATATATTCAGATACATTATTGTCATCCATTTTTTGTGATAGTATAATTACAACTGTTATTGATGAATCAATACCTGTTAGTACATTAAGTTTAAATTTAAGTAATCTAAATTTTAATGTTAACGGAGGTTCACCTCCTTAT
>MDSY01111074.1_pt1 | contig 25527 bp, 23 predicted proteins | sample 811131 | NCBI WGS metagenome assembly MDSY01 (sample SAMN05326643, study PRJNA326480) | marine metagenome | isolation source: seawater | place: Atlantic Ocean: South West | collected 2010
CCCGCCACTGCCCCCGCCCGCGATGAGGACACAGAAAAACACATCCTCAATCGCCGGCGGCAAGAAAACCGGACGAGCGTGTTCCAACTGCGGGTGCACGTCGCACGCCACACCGTTGATGCGGAGAGGCCCGAACGGCGTCCGGTCGCTGTGCAACGCGTGTGGGCTGTGGTTCGCACGGAGAGGCACGATGCGGCCGGTGGAGGGAGGCCCGGTGAACCCGGCGATGCACGAGTTGCCCGGCCCGAACGCAGTGCCATTGCCCAACCCGATTGACGCCGCCGCAACGCCGTTGCCCGGCTTGGCCGAGGATGAGCTCAGACAACACGTCATCGCGTCCGTTGACACCAAGAAACTTGAAACTCTGGGAAAGGAATTACACGCCGCACCGCGTTCGGAGGATGGCGTGTGCTCCGTGGCGGCGCCAAACTCGCCGTCGCGGAGCGTGGACGTGAAAAGGGAAGGCAGTGCGGGCACGGCGGATTTGAAATCAGAATCCGACCCCAGCGCCGGTGAGGATGTGAAATCAGAATCTGATGGGAGCGAAGAAGCCATGGCGTGCGGAGACACAGCGCAACTTGTTGTTGCTGACCCGAAGCAAGCCGCGGCGGCGGAGGCGCACGCCAGCGCGTTGTTGAATCACGAAGCGAGCGAACGCGAACGCACATCACGATTTATTCGCGCTGCGGCGGCTTCCGTGATTGCCGCTGGCGAGGCCAGTGGTGACGGCGTGTTCGGGTACGCGGACGCGCAGGTGCAAAGGGCGCTGCTCGCGCTTCGAGCGGCGAGAGACGACGCGGATGAGGCTACTATTGACGCGGCTGAGCGCGCCATCACCGCGGCGATCAACGGCGACGCGCCAGTGCCGACGCGCGTTTCGCTCCGCGACGGCAAAGGCGCGAAAAAGGGACACCAAGCCTCGGTGGTTGGCGCTGGGAAGAAGCTTGACGTGAAAGCGGCGCAAGCCGCAGGGCGTTTGGCGCACACCGGCGCGAAACGCGCCACGCAAGCCCCTCCCGCAAAGCGCCAAAAGCAAACGCACCTCTCTGGTAGCAAAAACACACACGCGAATTTTAACAGCGACGTCGCGCAACAGCTTCGCCTTGCGCAGCAGCAGCTTTCGCAAAGCACCGGGTTTCCCGGCGGACAGCCTGGGATGATGGTCGGTGGGTCGTTCTCTGGGATGCGCTCTGGGTCGTTCTCTAGGATGCGCTCTGGGATTGGGGGCGTGATGCTGCATCCCGTGAATTTTGGACACCCCAGCGGTATGACGAACGGCCATGTGTCGCGCGCCGGCGGGCACTACCAGCCTTACCCGCAACAAGAGGGCATGGTCGTGGGGCAAGTCCCCGGTTCGCAATTCGCGCCGGTTGTGACCCAGGATTTCGACAACGCGCCACAGTGGACGAATCCAGGGTGGAACGAGACGGGAGGGCATATGGGTGTCGCAGGCAGTGGCTCGCAGATGGCCCACGCGCCTGCTCAGCCCAACCACGTGCCGCCGCCGTCGATGCTTTCGTTCGAATCTGATTTGAACTTTTCAGAGCTGGACGCGGTGGGTTTGACCAGCCTCGGGCCCAATATGAACGGCCTCGTGTCTGACCCGCTGGCGATGGACTCGGAGTTGGGGCTGCTGCTGGACACGCCGGGGGCGGGCCTCGTGATGGACGGAGGGCTGCTGTAGGTATCGAAGGAGAGGAGAGACGTGGAGAAACAAAGACAAGAATAATACAAAGACAAATCAAAATATTAAATCCTCACCACACTCCCGGGCTTTTCAGGAAGTGTTTGGCGTCTTTCCCTTTCGGTATTTTCTCGTGCGGCTTCTGGCCAGGGCACCGCTCTGGTTTCTTTGACTCCTCCGGTTTTCTCCACCACCCCACCGCGGTTTCCTCGATCGTCTTTGCGGTTCGAATGGAAAGGCTCTCGCCCGCCTCCGTGAACGGCGCGCACCGCACCGTAAACATCCCGTGCCGGTTCCCATACACAACGTCCGTGAGGTACCGGTCGCCCGTGAACACCATTTCGCTTGAAGCGCATTTGAATCTTTCCTCCAACGCGGTGCAGGTGCCTGCGGGTTTTTTGGATGAGTGTCGGAGGAACCCGATGCCCAAGGCTTGCTCCATCTCATCTGCTATAGCACCATCCGGGTCGTACTGAAGCAAGCCCGCGCTATTGCTCAGCACGGCAACGTTTTCTGCGCCAAACACTTCAATGCATTCTTCAAGCGATTGCTTCACGGATGGTTCTACCTCACGTGCGTACGGTACGGTTAGCGTGTTGTCCTTGTCAAACACGCAGGCTTTGAAGCCTGCGTTTTTCAGCTCTCGCCAGTCCACCCACCGTATGTCGGGCACCTCTAAATGGGGGAGCGCGAGGGCTTTTTGGCTGGTGAACGCCATCGAGGTGAATAAAGAAACCCCAGCCACGTTCACGCTTTGCATGGCTTTGCCGTACGATGAAGAGGGGGCGGCGGTGGTGTCGGTCTCGGGTGTATCATTCTCAGTCTCCTCAGAGGAAGGGGCGCCGGACGAAGCGCCCGCGCGGCATTGAACAGGTGCTCTGTAGTGATGAGCACTCTGATCTCTACGTGAGCCTCCGCGCATAACTGGTGCGGTTGCTCGAGTACGCGTCTCACTGTGCGTCGCGGGGACCACAGAGACATGGACAGCGCTCCTGACCGCGCAACGCATCTCGGCGTCCTCGCCGGTGGGGGGAAGGGACGCGATCGTGGGGGGCTGCGGGGCGCCGAGCGCGAAGTGATGCACTGTCTCGGAGAAATAAAAGACTTGGATGAAACTCGCGCGAGAACGTGAGAGCGAGAGACGTGGCAAATTCGTGCGTTTCTGCCACTCTGCTCAGAACTAGCCCATAGACCTTGAACAGACCCTCAAAACAAGGGACAAACACCAGATCACGCACTCGCTGTCCGCCGTCGGTTTCGGATATCGTTTTCGTTTCGGCGGCTTGCTTTTCAGCGACAATCGCGACGTGTTCAGTGCACAACTCCGCACCCGCCGGTCAAACGGCACTCCACCTTCCCCCCTAACCCTCTCACCTCACATGTCGGCGTTCGCCGCTCTTTCGGCGCCCGTCGTGCGCACCACCGCGCCTGCCGCGGGCCGCAACGCGAAGCAAACCGCGCGTCGCGCTGCTTTGTCTCGCAAGGCTGTCGCCGAACCCGATGTCGCGGGCGCGGGCCTCGCCCCCCGGGATGACGTGCGCAACGTGGCTATCATCGCGCACGTCGACCACGGCAAAACCACGCTTGTGGACTCCATGCTTGCCCAGTCAAAGGTGTTCAGGGACAACGAGAAGGTTGAAACGCGGGTGATGGACAGCAACGATTTGGAGCGCGAGCGCGGTATCACCATCCTTTCCAAAAACACCGCCGTGACGTACGGCGAGACAAAGGTCAACATTATCGACACCCCCGGGCACGCTGATTTCGGCGGCGAGGTGGAGCGCGTGCTGAACATGGTGGACGGCGTGTTGCTGCTCGTGGACGCGATTGAAGGCCCAATGCCCCAAACCAGGTTCGTGCTGAAGAAAGCACTAGAGCTGAACAAAAAAGTCGTCGTTGTGGTGAACAAAATCGACCGCGAAGGCGCACGGCCTGACTGGGTCGTGGACACGACGTTTGATTTGTTCTGCTCCCTAGGCGCCACGGATGAGCAAACGGACTTCCCGGTAGTGTACGCCTCCGGGTTCCAGGGCATCGCCGGGATGGAGGTGGATGCGATGGCGGATAACTTGGAACCCCTCTTCGACATGATCATCAACGAAGTCCCGCCCCCCGTGGTGAACACCACCGCTCCGCTTCAAATGCTGGTGACGAACCTGGATTACGACGAGTTCAAAGGGAGAATTGCTTTAGGACGGGTCAACGCGGGGACGATCAACAAAGCGCAGAACATCAAGCTCGGTGTGCCGGGCAAAGACAGCAGGAACGGGAAGATCGGCGAGGTGTTCGTGTACAAAAACTTCCAAAAGGAAATTGTGGAAGAGGTCAGCGCCGGTGACATTTGCGCCGTCGCGGGTCTGGACGACGTGATGATCGGCGAAACCATCATGGCGGACGGCGCGGAGCCCTTGCCCACGATCACGGTGGAGGAGCCCACCGTGAGGATGACGTTCTCCGTCAACGGCTCGCCCTTCGCGGGCAAAGAAGGTAAGTTCGTGACGTCGCGTAACATCAAGGACCGTTTGGACCGCGAGTTGGAGCGCAACCTGGCCCTGAGGGTGGAACCAGGGGACACCGCGGACACGTTCATCGTGTGCGGCCGAGGTGCCCTGCACATCACCATCCTCATCGAGAACATGCGCCGAGAGGGGTTCGAGTTCTGCATCGGCCCGCCGCAGGTGATTTTCAAGGAGGACGCGAACGGCAAGAAGCTGGAGCCGTTTGAAGAGGCGATCGTCGAGGTCGGCGAGGAGTACAACGGAAGCGTGGTTGAGCTCCTGGCAAACAGGAAGGGGGAGATGCTTGATTTAGTCACAAACGATAAGGGCATGACCACGATCAAGTACAAAGTCCCCACGCGTGGTTTATTGGGCGTCCGTAACGCCATCCTCACCGCCACCAGAGGTACCGCCGTGCTGAACACCATCTTCGACGACTACTACCCCTTCGCCGGCGAGATCTCCCAGCGCGATCAAGGCTCGTTGATCGCGTTCGAAACCGGGCAAGCCACGTCGTACGCGCTGTTCTCCGCGCAGGAACGCGGCATGATGTTCATCAAACCCGGCGTTGAGGTGTACGAGGGCATGGTTGTTGGTATCCACCAACGCTCAGGTGACTTGAAAGTGAACGTCGCGAAGCGAAAGGCGGCGACGAACGTCCGGTCCAACAAAGACGCCACCGTCGTGTTGAACGAGCCCAAAACGCTTTCGTTAGATGACTGCGTGGAGTACATCGGCGAGGACGAGCTCGTTGAGGTGACACCGGAAAGCGTCAGGATCCTGAAAAACCCGAAGATGGACAAGAAGGCCATGAAGCAACAGGGGAAGAAGTAAGAGGGTGATTGAGGTGGAGAGGAGAGTTACATGGGCATGTGCAGTTACATAGTGCTCACATTGTTTAGTTTTACATATCGATACGCTACTTAATTAATCGATACGCGGATCACGGGAACGCCTCGACAATGAACGACGCGCCCACGCTGTACAGCCGTCCGTCCCCCGTATCGCCGGTGGATGCGCCCGAAGAAGGTAGCAGGCTGCCCGAAAATATTTTCTTATAAAAACCAGCTGCCCACACATTTACCTACTACATCCCGCACTCTGCAAGCCCCCTCATGGTGACGAGCCCCACCAAAGTCTTCGCCCCATCCTCGGACACGACGGGAAGGTACTCAACCGTGTTCCCGTGTTCCATGGTGAGGTGCGCGTCGAACGCCATGGCGGATGACGTCGTGGTCCGCGGGTACTCTTTTTCGAAATTCATCAATTGGGAGACTGTTTTTTTCAACACCAGTTCGCCATCCTTCGTCAGCGCGCGTCGCAGATCCGCGTCAGAGAAGGTGCCTAACAGTTTTCTTGAGTCATCTACTACTAGTAAGCATCCGCATCCTTTACTCGTCCCGGCCATCTGTACCAGAGCCTCCATCCCGTTCATTTCTGGTCGAGCTAGCGGCAACTCCTTCCAGTCTTTCATCACGTCACTCACTTTCAGCACCAATCGCTTTCCAATCCTTCCAGCCGGGTGATTCAGCACGTACTGGTTCTGGGTTAAACCCTTGAGTTCCATTAGGTAAACGGCACACGTGTCGCCGAATAACAGCTGCAACGCGGTGTACGTCACGGGAGGCCCTTTGGCGTTTATTTTTTGATTATTTTGCATTGTTTCCGTATGAGTACTTTGTTCCGTATGAGCATTGTTCCCCAACTCGTCGTCATCTGGAAACGGCGTGACTTCGCCGTCAGAGGGCAAATAAACATGCATGTCACTTTTAACCGCCAACGTACTCTTTTCATTATCAGTACACGCGATGACGAACGCGCCTTTTGCGTTTGCGTACGGCAGCAGGGTTGTTAGTTCATTTGTTTCGCCGGACTTGGACAGCATCACGAGCACGTCCCCGCTCGCAACGTTGCCTATGTCGCCGTGCAGCGCGTCCACAGGCGCTGAAATTTTGGAAATAGAAGTCAATATTTTGTATGGGCAAACAGTCGGGAGGATGTATTGGGCGCGTTCTTCGTATGGGGATGATGAGGAATCCCGATCCTAGGGATGGCGAGGAACCCACACAGGATCATACTAAAAACCCTCAGAATCAACCCTCACTATGCAGTACAAGGCGAGCAGGATTTTACGGGATAAAAAACGTACCTAGCCACATCGATCGCGTCCCGGTGCTCGCCAACGTCTGGCACACCTTCTTCGCGATGAAGCTCGTTTTGCCCACGCCCGTGAACAACGTCGTGCCGCGGCAGTCGAATATTTTTTGACAGAACAGGGCCAAGGAGTCGAAGGAAAGCTGGATTGGGGGTGGAGGAGGTTAGGTTGGCTCGGGTAAAGGGAACAGTTGCAAAAACACAATTGACAATAAGAAGGCACCCTGATCGCTGATGGGTAGGTGGGCCACGTGGTGGGAGGACCGAAATCAAGATGCTACTGCGGTTCTGACACGACAGGAACACGATGGCATAGACACCATGACCCGATATGTGACCTCCGGGCGATTCAGGCAGGCCTGGTCGGCCATCGATGGCGAGGCCGCGGATTCAGCACCGAGCGTGTCAAATTACGGAAACGGGCGCACCTTGGAGAAGAAGTAATCCAGGTGTCCCTTTTGCTGCGCGAACAAGGTTTTGACATCCTCGGTTTCTATCCGCCGCGTGCCACATGCTGCCTCATCCGCGGTCCGCTTGCGGCCCGCATCGGGACCCATCGAACCCGAGCGCGCGACTCGAAGTGTAACAACCAGATTTCGGGTCGCGGGTTCTCGGAAAATTTGGCGCGAGGGTGCGTTACTTCGAAAAAGCTACGACTCCGCCACACCTCACGACGCACGACGCCGCGACACATATCGACCCTCCGACCAACTCACCACGATGCTCTCTATAACGCAGAAGCAATGCTACGCAGAGCGCGTCAGAAGATGGCGCGCGGCAGACGCGCAAGAAGCCATCCCAGGCCTTCCCAAAGACGTGGTCGTCGAGCACATTCTCAGATCGTTGGCAGATCCTATAGATCTCGCACAGATACGGGTAGTAAGTATTTCGATGTGCAAGGCGGTGGCGGCGACGGGACGTAAGATTGAGGAGATGAGTGAAGAGCAAGCCGTGAGGCTCGGATGCTTAAGCTCGGTGCGGCGCCTGTACCGGATTGGTCGTTTGAAAACAGTGTCTCTCCGCGCAGCGCTGTTTGGGCACCTCGAAATGCTGAAGTGGTTACGCAAGAAAGACTGCGCGTGGAACGTGAGTACGTGCTCGAGGGCGGCAGAGGGTGGGAATTTCGAGATAGTGAAGTGGGCGCATTTGAACGGCTGCCCATGGGACAATTGGACGTGCATGGAGGCGGCGGAGGGCCGGCACCTCCAGGTGCTGCAGTGGGCGCGCGCGAACGGTTGCCCGTGGCACGAGGAGGCGTGCACAGCGGCGGCGGAGGGCGGACATCTCGAGGTGCTGAAGTGGTTGTGCGCGAACGGGTGCCACTGGAGCCTAGAGACGTACTTTTCGGCGGAACAGTTCTGGCAGTACGATGTGTTGGATTGGATGCTCCTGAATGGAATACGAGACCTCGATGGATTCTTCGAAGCCTTCGGCGGGGAAATGTCTGACGATGACGAGTAAGAGTTACGACTTGGAAAAAAACCAACGAGACGAAAGAATTTAATTTCAATACCTTACACACCCCCGTTCGCGTCCACCGATGCGCCTATACCTCCCGGCAGGTCCCTGAGCAACGCGTCTATCTCGTCTTCGTCCGACTCGTTACCTGTGCACCCTTTCCCCTCGCCATCCTCCTCTGCATTCCCCTCGTCGCTTTTCTTATGCGGGAAAAGTTCCCCGGCGTCCTCGCCCCACAGCCGCGTATGCGCCGCCTCTGTCACTAAAACGACATCCGTGAAGTCGGCGCTACTATCAGGCCCGGGAAGGGTCACCACGTTGAGTGGTAGTTTAGACCACGAGTCGACCGTGGCCTTAAAATCCAACGGCACCGCATCCCGGTAAAACGAAACCCAAAGCGCTTTTGGTTTTTCTGTATATTCAGTTTCGAGTTTATTTTCGTCAAACAACCCTTCGGTGTTTGTTAACCGCTCCAGCACCCACTTTAAGTCGTTCTCCGGGGTTCGTGATGAATCACTGGACATGCGAGACGCGTGTAATACCCGTGTGGGGCCTCTTGGGCACGAATTCGTCGCCGCACTGAGCTGCAAGACCCTGGTGACCGCTCCGCTTGAAACGCCGTTTTCACTTTTAACGCTGGGAGGGAAAACCGCCAGCGTCGTGGCGCCGCCTCTTTGATCCGCGCCTTCGGGTTCAGGAATCGCGGCGCCGTCAATCACACAGGTCATGCGAGACGTCCATTGAGACGTATTTTGCGTTTCTTTGCTTTCTTGCGGCCACGCATCCGCGGAAACGCAAAGCGCTCGACACCGCAACCGTTGCCCCCCCGACGTGACTACTGACGTTATTTTATTTTTATTCTCGTTGCCGTTCGCTTCTCTCGAAACTTTCCGTACCCCCACGCGTAACACATAAGTCGCCCCCGCGACCGCGGCTACCCGTGAAAAAGCCTGCGGGAACCCGTTCGTGCCATACAGGGGTACTAAAACAGCCCCGACGGACGGTCCGTACTTGCCAAGAGACGCGAGGTACGTGGTGAGTCGTTTGAATCCGCAATTCGCCAATTCGTTCTCGTGTGTGCAAAGCGCCAGCGCGAATTGAATCGAGCCCGCTGCTTTCGAACCGGTAGGTAACCCAAGCCGAGCTAAAGCATCAGTGAATAATTCAAATGCGCTTTCAACAAGGAGTGTTTTGTCCTTTGCGTTTGCCACGTCAGCACCACCTACCGTCCCTCCAACATTCCATTCGCTTCCGGGCGCGCCGATTGCGGCGTTTGCGTCATCCGGGTCGCCGGAGCCGATTTGTGCGCCTTGTAATTCCGCGACCCGTACGCACTGTTTCAGCATGCGCATTAGAGATCGCTTTTCAGATAACGATAACGTTTTATCTCGGAACACTTCTGATCTCGATGCAGGTACGGGGTGGAATGTGGAGTGCTGTACACCACCCTCCTCACCCCAACTCATGTACGTCGCGTCCAACTGTTTAAACTCGCAATACTTGTGCGCGCCGCTTTTGACTAAGTGATCAATAAATTTGTCCGAGCCAAGAACGAGTTTCGGGCCGGCGCGGTCCATGGAATAGGAACGGCGACCGGAGGCACTAGGGGGGTTTGTTTTTGTAGCGTACGTTGTCACGTTGAGACATGTGCGTGCATCGATTGCGGCACCTTGTGCGGGGAGGATGATATCGTTTGTGTCGATGATTTCTTCGTCATTGTTTGTGTTTTCCTCGGTCAATTCCATTCCTGATCCATCTGCATCTCGATCCTTCGCTGCACTCCGGACGTCCCACCCGACTCCAGACTTGCTCTCCACGAACGCCCCAAACGCACTGCCGTACGTGTCACTGGGATCCAAGTGCAACACGGTCTTGCCCGCTTTCGCCGCGGCACTATGGGAGAGTGAGAGATGGAAGGCGGTCAGTCATCGAAACGATCGGGTTCGGATTCGGGGCGCGGACGGTGCCGAGTCCACAAAACATTTCGTGCGCACCTGGCGAGCATGGTTTCCCCTAGGCCTGTCCCGACGCATATCAGGTCCCATGTTTCGGGGTGAAGGTCGCCCGTGAGTTTTGGCTCGTCGAAGGGCATCGCGGCCAACCCCAGCCGCGTGCCGGGACGACCCAAAGTGACGTTAGAGGATGGGAGAGATCTGTAAAAACTTTTCGGTCCGGTTTTATTTTTTGTCAAAAAGTGGCTTGACATCATTATGATTGTACAACCGCTAATACTCCGCGCCGATGCTATTCCGAAGCTATAAACCTCACCCCTAAGCCCAATCCGGTATCCCGTTCCTGCCCAAAAACCGTAGGTTTTTCATAAACTCCGGGTGGTCTTTCAGGCCGTTCATTGGGCGCGCTTTGACGACGGCGTCGACGGCATTTTCGCACTCCATGTTTTTTTCCAAAATTAAAAACGATGCAACCACTAATCCCGCCCCTGCTTCACCCTCCTCTGAACTCACCACAAAGATCTGACCGCCGCTTTTGAGGCTTTTTCCTATGAACTCACACGCCTCTCGGAGGTGCGTGATTAAAGCGCCGTTCTCCGCTCGTCGGTACACGTGTCTGATTGTGGTAGGTGCGTCAACCTTGTCATCAAAGTCTCCAAACGAAAGCACGTGTGTATATTTCAGTGACGATGCCGTACCATCTTCGAACGCGAGTTCGGATGCTACGTGCAGATTTTCGCACCCCTCGATTCCGTTTACACGTCCGGAGAACTCCGTACTGGGAGTTTGGTCCAGCGGAGGAGCCTCGTCGCCGTCAAGCTCCTCGAGCTGCACCATACCGCGCGTGTCGCTGTGACGGACCGACGCCGTTTCGTTCACCTCTTTCGTTGCAAAATAAAAAGCGAACGAAAGCAACGAAAAAGCGCTCCACACTCCACTCCTTTGTGCCGCGTACGTGGATACGTGATGGCTGAGGACCCGTCGGTGGAGGTCCCCGCCCCCAATGAGGTGGAGCCCGGGCTGTGGACGTGCGCAGAGGCGGCATTACCTGGCGCGGTTGCGGGGTTGGGCATCACGCATTTAATCTCCATCGGCTACCCTCCCCCCGATGACCCGACCGGCGGCGTCCCTAACATGGAGACGCTCAGCCTTACACTGGAGGACGAGGATGATGGGGATTTGTTAACGCAAATCCCAAACGCACTGGCGTTTATCAGCAACGGCTTGAAGCAAGGTAACGTCCTCGTGCATTGTCACGCGGGTCAGTCCAGAAGCGTCGCGGTTGCGACGGCGCACTTAATGCGAAGCCAATCGGTTAACGTGGATGAAGCGCTGACTACCATAAAAAAGAACAACAAAAACGCGCAACCCAACGATGGATTCATATCCCAACTAAACTTGTGGCACTCCATGGGGTGTCGGCTGAACATGGCCGACGAGGCGTTCAAAATGTATACAATGGCGAAGATGGTGCGGGAACGCGAGTACAACGGGTACGTTGAGGCTACATCAGTGCGACCGGACCCGGGCGCGGAAGTTGGTATGAGCAGTACTACTCCATTCAGCGGCACTTCTGCCTCCTCCCTTGCTCCAGCTCAAAAAAATGGAGGCGGAACGGAAGCCGGTGTGTTGATTTCCTGCCGCAAGTGCAGACGGCTCGTGGCGCGGGGCGCCAACGCGCTGCTGCACGAACCAGGCGAGGGCATGGACGCGTTCAGCTGGAGGAAAAGAGCCAAACAATCTACATCAAATACGTCAAGCGAACAACAGTGCGCGCACATATTCCTGGAGCCGCTGGCGTGGATGAAGGACATTGAGGAAGGCCCGACGGAAGGCAAGCTGTGCTGCCCGAAGTGCGACGTGAAATTAGGGCACTTCAACTGGGTGGGGAGCCGGTGCGCGTGCAGCGCCTGGGTCGCGCCGTCCTTCTACGTACAACAAGGGAAAGTGGATGTGATGAAACACAGAGCCGGGTAGCTTTGTGGTGTGAATAGGTAGTGAGGGTAGTATCGAGGGTAGCATCGTATTGATATCAAATATATCAACTACAATTCGAACGCTGCGCTCCCCGCTCTGCGCGTGCCCGCTCGCCCAGTCCCCGCTAACGTGCTCCCCAAACCCCCCCTCACGGTGTTGATCAGGTCCAGATCCTCCGGCTTCGCCAAAACGCCTTTGGGCAGGAAGTCCTTCAGGCGCGCGGCGTGTTCCACCAACAGCCGCTGTCGTTCCTGCTCCACAATCGCCGCGACGTGGAGGTCTTCGCTGGCTTGCTTTTCGTTCTCCTCCACTTCCCGTTGCATCTGCTCCTCGTACATCGCGCGCTTCACCGCCGCCAGCCGCTCCACCTCGCGCTTGTGCTCCTGCACCTTCATGCGCCGCTTGTTCGCGTGCATCTGCTCCAACCGGTCCTGCTCCGCAAACTTGGCGAACATGACCTCTCTGAACGCTTGCTCCTCTTGTTCCTCCTCCATCCGCATGGTTTGTTTTATCGCCAGTTGCGCTTCGTTCGCGGCGACCATCTCCGCCGACGCCGCCGCCGCCTTGGCGCGTTTCATCTCCTTCGCCAGGATGAACTTTTCCTCCTGTTCCTCGAAGTACAGGCGGTCCAACAGGTCCTCCATCTCCTCACGAGCCCTGTCGTTGGCTTCCTTCTCTTTCGTGAGCCGTTCAAGAATCCGGTCAGCCTCTTCGCGTTTCGCAGCGCCCATGGAAGCTGCTTGCTCTTCGCGTCGCGCAATCTCCGCCGCGAACCGAGCAATCGCGGCTTCCTCTTCTTTGAGACGTCGTTTTTCCTCCTCCCGCTGCTCTTCTCGCAGCGACAGGAATTTCTTGACCCACGTCTGCGTGTCCCTGACCTTCTGCGCCTTCCGCATCAAATCCGCGTCGTCTTCCTCTCTGATTCGTTGAGCCACGGCATCGACCGCTTCGCGCTCCGCAAGGAACTCCGCGCGCGCCGCCAGCTGCGCAAGCTTCTTCTCCTCCATTTGCTTTTCCAACTCCAGGCGCGCGGAAGATCTCGATTCGCGCGCTTTACTCGCGGCTGTTTCCTCCTCGAAAACGGCTTTGATCCGTTGACGCTCTGCGTACGCGTGCATCGCTTGCTCTTGGTCTTGCTCGTGCGACACGATCATGGCTTTCTCTTCCTTCTGTAGCCGGCGCTCAAAGTTAACCTCCGCGGCGCGCAGTTTTTCCTTTAATTCTCGTAGCTCGGAACTGCTCTCCGCGACTTGCCTGTGATGCAACTCGCGCCTTTGCTGTTCCCTTTTCTTTTGCTCCAGCGCATCCACAATCGCGTTCTCCTCAGCAGCGACGCGTTGCTTTAGTTGGGACTCCCTTGCCGCGCGTAGCATCTGCTCCATCTGCGCCTCGTCTGCCGCGCGTTCGCGCTTCTCGCGCTCGCGCCGAATGCTATCAGTGCGCTCAAAGGAATTCACCACGTTGCTCAGGAACACGCCTTGGTCCACGCGCCTGGGGTTTGAGGGGGGGGGAAGCAGCAGGAGGGAACAAGGTCAGCTCAGAACAAGGTCAGCCAGGTGACGTGCGATGCTGTCGCATGGGTGCAGTAGAAGCCGCTAAGCGTGACAAGCCGTGAGATTGAGGGGGTCCGAAGATTGGAGGGCGACATAATGGGCGAATGAAATGAATCACCGGGCACGCACTGCTGCAACCCCGCTCGTAGGTCATCTTGTTTCCGCTGTTTCTCGATGCGCGAGTTCTGAGCATGCGCGAGACTCTGCTGGTAGAACGCCTAAGGGGACAGAAAGGGGAATGAGAATGGGTCAATGGATGAGGATGGGTATAGTCATGCATTGACCACTCGTGAAGCTCAAAAGCAACATCAAAATCTAAATCCGTCTGCCCGGTGCACGGTGCGGGTAACCCGACGCGACCGTCCTCGAGACACGCAAGACAGGGGAGACACATCTAAAGACACGCCAGGAAACTTTCGGCACCAAACACGTACCATGGCTCACACGACTCGACGGAATCGTCGCGATTCCGGGCGTCGTGAAGTGCTCGGCAAATGAAGCGGAAAGCGAGTGTTGTCGCAAACGGTTACTTCATCAGGAGCGAAAAACAAAAAAGTGATGCCAGCCTTAAATTCATCATACCATCTCTTACACGCGTCTGCTACCCCTACGCACTACCCTCACCCTCCCTGACCACAGACTTAATATCTCCGTCCCGTCGCACTCGCCACACCTTGACCCTGGGATCGGGGGAGGAACTTTCGGGCTGCCACCGCGTGTCAACGGATACGCGAAGGCGCGCTTTTTTCTTTTTTTTCTTTCCCAGATCTTTTTCGTCATCGGTACCATCGGACGCGTCAGACACGTTCGCCGCGGACATGTGCGTCACGTCCAGCGCCAGCACGACTATGTCGCCCGAGTTGAAATCACACGTGCGCCAGTCGACTACTGGAGGGAGGTCGGTATCCGTATCCGTATGGTTGCTAGTCTGATTCTCGTCATTCAACCGCTTGGCAATCTTCCCAACCTCACTCGCGTCATCCGTGAGCCACCCTGACTTAGTGCCGTCGGTGCCGACGGTTGACGTTCCGTATGTCGCCCTGACACCAGAGAAGGTCGTGTCGCAGTGAGAGCCAGCGGCGACGAGCAATGACCCATCGGTTATGCCGACGTCCCCTAGCGGGATCCAAAACGTGACCAACCGGTCAGTGCCTTTTCCTAAAAAAACTTTGTCGCAGTGTACACCAGTGAACTCACCGCCCGCCACGCCCCTGAGCCACTTGTAGTGAGTGGTCATGGCGGCGCGTCTGTGAGGAGAATTGCTAGCCTCGGTACACTCTTCGGTAGCGTTGTCACGCTTCTCTTCCTCATCGTCAAACAGGAATGTTTCGGCGAGGTCAAATAGTTGAACGTTCTCGGTCACCGCCACTATTGACGGGTGCGCGGCGACGTGTTGCGATTGCAGCAGACCCAAGTTACTCGCACCAGGTACCAAAATGCCTCGCTCCTGATCAACGAACAAATCAGGACGCGAGGAAGTCAACGCATCGACCGCCGCGGCGCGCGCCGCGTCTACTAATTCTTTTTCCAGAAACCCCCGCAGCAGCACGTACCCGTTCTTTTTTAGACTTTGTCGCAGTGTGTTTGGGTCATTCACAATCCGTGAACTATCCTCCATCGTGCGTGCCTGCACCACGCCGACGCCGCCCATTACAGGGAACCTTTCGTCAAAGTGAGGAGTGGCACGTTGAGCGTTCGTCTTTCTCCTTTTTCCATCATTTCTTTTTTCTATAACCTCCTCTTCTACGTTAATCAAGGTCATCGCCCTCTCCGCGATCGACCACTCCGGCACGTTGCCGTGCCCTCTCCTATCCCAAAGCGCTTCCAAACGGCCTCAGCGTATTTCAATGAAAGTCTATGAAAGTCTCCGAAGCCAGGTAACGCACTATGTCTCCCCGCGCCGCGCGCCTTCTAGTGCTTCGCGGTTTTCTTCGCCGTCGCTTTGTCGTAGGCGTAAAACACGCCGAACGCGGTGAGGCCGATGAAGAACCCGGGGGCGATGTGTCGCCACGTGTTGTTCAGCAAAGGGTGCTTGCGCCACGCGTCCGCGTTCACGAAGGGGTTGTCGCTGCCAGCCATGGTGGATGCGTGCGTGGGACGAAGTGAGGCGAGACGGAGTTGCGCGACCCACAGGGCATCATCGAAAATATCCTGACTGTTGCCCATACGGGTAGCGTTTAAGCGAGAACCCTGCTGGGTTTTTTCTGCGTTGATCTGATCGTCTGCTCCTCATCACCACACACGCTTGCGCACGTCCACGCGTCGCCTCAGTTACCCTCCACCCCAACCCTTCCTCCGCGACCATGGCCGATCCCGCCATTCAAGAGCTCAAACGCAACGCCCTGATTTTAGGCGCGTGGTTAGCCGCGGTGCGGATCGTACCTTATGTGTGCCACGCGATGCAATCCAAAAACTAAGGGCTTAGTTCCCGCGGGTTCGCTCTCGTGTTCTGCCGACGATGCCCACGCCTTCCCTTACCCCTCACCACGCGCTTACGCTCCCGCTCAACGCGTGTGGCGTGGAGTGTTGTCCGCACGAGCAGCACCGCGGGTTAGTCGCGGTCGCGTCGTATCTTCACCGCCCTGGGGATGAGGACAACCCGGGAAGCAGAGTGGGGCAGCTGTATCTGTACGACTTGGAGCCTATAGCTAATGTGGACGGCGATGGAGACGTGGAGGGTGATGCGTCGACTGGATGGTCTTTCCAGCCGGCCGGCCCACCCCTGGACACCAAAGCGATCTTCGAGTTGGCGTGGGCGCCGCGCTCGTGGAGCGACGATACGGGACCGGCACTGGCGCAAGCCGACGCCGGAGGCTTCCTCACGCTGTACAGGGTGCGAAGGGAGGAAGGGGTAGTAGATGGGGGAGTAGGGGATGATGGTGAATTGAGTAGCAGTAGACGGTACACACCGGTTCCGCTGACTACGTTGCAGTGCGGCGGCGGCGGGCTTGGTATGACCACGTGCGTGGCGTGGGCGAGTGAACAATCGAGTGGCGACGGCATTGGCAATGGCGATGATTTAAAGTCGTCGCGCCTCGCGGTTGTCGGCGCGGATGGCGGGTTGCGTGTTGTTTCCGTGCTGGACGGCGGTGAGCTGTGCGTAGAAATGGAGAACAGCGAGGCGCACTCGTTAGAAGCGTGGGCGGTGGCGTTTGCGAACGCGAGTTCGTGCGGCGGACCGGACGTGCTATTCACGGGAGCCGACGATGCGTGCTTCAAGGCGTGGGATGTACGTTGCGGGTTGGCATCGCCAGTGATGCAATTCAACGAGCGGAAAAGCCATGGCGCTGGCGTAACTTGCGTCTCCCCGTCTCCGCACGACCTACACGTCGTCGCCACGGGGAGCTACGACGAGTCCGTGAGGTTGTGGGACGTCCGGGTCGGTAAAAAGCCAAAGGGTGTGGCGCAGACCAAGTTGGGGGGCGGGTCCTGGCGTTTGAGGTGGCACCCACGCGAACGACGACTGGCGATCGCCGCGATGGACGGAGGTGCGGTGGTGCTTGACTGGGACGGGTGTGAAATAAGGGCGGGGGTCGATGGGGAGGGTGACGGAAGTGATGGAGTGCACACCTCAAACGGAGCAGGTTATGGGGTGAATAACGGAGGAAAAGGGGGAGTTGATACCTCGAGCGAACAGGCGGAACTTGTTTCCAAGAGTTTCAACGTTTCGTGCGAGTACGACGGCCACGGCTCCATCGCGTACGGCGCGGACTGGGGGTATAGGAGCAAACAGTCACAGACGGATTCGGACGTCATCGTGAGCTGCAGCTTTTACGACAAAGGCCTGCACGTATGGACGCCGCCGAAGGGGGTGTAGAAGGGGGGATACAAGTATAGCCGGGATGAAAATACATTTTACCTTCAAGGTAATATTGATAAAATTAGGCAAGGTCTCTATTGTTGTCTTCGTGACGCTCTTCCATCTACGTCTCGTCAGTCGTCGAGGCGCGCGGGCGCGGACGCAGTGGTTCTTACCTTGGATGTTCGCGGGATGGAATAAACAGTTACGCGACCAGCTCGAGGTGCGTCTCTGCTCTCTGTCTCTATCTTTGTCTCTGTCTCTTCATGGGCGGCGGCGTCATTCGTGATTTTGCTTTTTCGGTGTTGTCGCGCCTCTCGACCCCAACCCCTCTCCGTTTCGGTTTCTTTCCTTCCGGGAGTTATGTCAGGTGTTTGGACCACTTCACGATGCCCTCACTCCGTTACACTCCCGGGACATTCATCGTCAGGACCACGGGCGCGTTACCGAGGACGACCGTTTTGGTCCCCTCACCTTCGCGCTCGCCCCGCGACCCCAATCGTGCTTCTCAGGCGCACGGGCCTTTCGAGGACAGTGCCGTGCGCCGCCCGAACCATGAGCGGGGAACATCTATTGCAAACGTCTTGGTACCACATGTCGTGATGACGTGAATACGACGGTAACGATACCACCAAGGTGATCCCCAAACACACGACCCCTAACCCCGTTTCGATTCCCTCATCATCTCTTTTCTTTTTCGCAGTCATAGAAGTATAGCGAGCAGAGCATACATGTCATATAAATAGAGTAGTCATAGGTGTACATTGAATTCAAAACATCTCTCTTACGCTGCGATCTGCGTGCTTTCAGTTTGCGCGTTGATCCTCGCCTCCAACTCAGGCCTGAAGTGGCGAATAAGGCCCTGGACCGGCCACGCCGCGGCGTCACCAAGCGCACAAATCGTGTGCCCCTCGATTTGCTTAGTGAGCTCCTGAAGCATGTCGATTTCCTCGAGACGCGCGTCGCCCTTCTTCATGCGCTCCATCACGTTGTACAGCCACCCCGTGCCCTCTCTGCAGGGCGTACACTGCCCGCAGGATTCGTGCTTGTAGAAGTACGAAAGGCGCGCGATGGCGTCGACGATGTCAGTGGATTTGTCCATCACGATCACGGCGGCTGTGCCGAGACCAGATTGCGCGCTCTTCAGCGAATCGAAATCCATCAGCACTTCTTCGCACACGGACTTGGGGATCAGCGGCACGGAACTCCCTCCGGGAATGATCGCGAGCAAGTTATCCCACCCGCCTCGTACGCCGCCGCAGTGCTTGTCAATCAGTTCCCTCAACGGAATGCTCATCTCCTCCTCAACGGTGCACGGGTTGTTGACGTGCCCGGAGATGCAAAACAGCTTGGTCCCGGCGTTGTTCTTCCTGCCGAAGCTTGAGAACCAGTCCGCGCCCCTTCTCAAGATCGTAGGTGCGACGGCGACGGTTTCCACGTTCGTCACGGTGGTGGGGCAGCCGTACAAACCGACGCCGGCGGGGAACGGGGGCTTCAAACGGGGTTTGCCCTGCTTGCCCTCCAGGCTCTCAATCAAAGCAGTTTCTTCGCCGCAGATGTACGCGCCGGCGCCGTAGTGGATGTTGATGTCGATATCGAGACCTGAGCCGCACGCGTTCTTTCCGAGGTAACCCGCGGCGTACGCCTCGTCTCGCGCGCGCTCTAAATTCAAACGCTCGTTGACGTACTCGCCTCGGATGTAGATGTAACACGCGCGCGCGCGCATCGCGGTGCACGCGATCAAACAACCCTCGAGAAGCTTGTGCGGGTCGTGCCTCATGATCTCCCGGTCTTTGCACGTACCAGGTTCCGATTCATCCGCATTGATCACAAGGTAGGACGGGCGGCCGTCAGAGACCTGAGGTAGGTGGGTTTTTGGGGGGGGAGAAGGGTTAATACCATGGTCATGGGTCATCAGTCATGATCAAAAAAGTTGAAAAAAAAACGAAATCATTCTGCTTCCCGTTCGACCAGACTGCTTCGCAGTGACGTTCTTAGGGTTACCCATCCATCTACGTACCTTCGGCATGAAGGACCACTTCAGTCCGGAGGGGAACCCGGCGCCTCCTCGTCCTCTCAGTCCGGAGGCTTTGATTTCGTTCACGATCCAGTCGGGGCCCATGAGCATCAGCTCCTTGGTGTTGTACCAGTCACCGCGCTTCATCGCGCCTTTCAGGAAGGGATCGTTCTGTTTTCAGGACGACAACAACGAGATGGTGGCGGGTGGGAGGGAAGGTCAGCATAAGTGCGTTTGTTTTGGGATCTACAGGTGTGCGTGGTCAAGAGCAAGACTTTTCGGAGATGTTCTGTTGGCCGAGAAACATCGGACGCATCGAGAACATGGTCGAGAACATGGGACCATCTTACCCTCCCATAAAGATTAGTAAAAATTCTGTCTTCGTCCTTCAACCCTCCGTGCGACCTTTCCGTGGCATTGTCCACGGCGTAGAACCTGGATCCGACGACCGGGGTCGCGGCGCGGACATGCCGCAGCGCGGCAGCGACGCCGCCGACGCGCTTGAACGCGCGGAGCAAGCCAGCCATGACGAGCGTGCGGCGATCAATATTTGCTGCTCGCGATCGACGTCATTTTTTTAGTTGTATGGGCAAACAGTAAGACAGCGTCTCTCAGCCAATCTCGATGCGTCCGATGTTTTGCTGTTCGTCCTCGCAACAGAACGTCGCGAAGTGTTGACTCTTGCCCAACACACCTGTCGGCGCGTCTCCAGGGACGCGTCCCGACGGGTGGAGTTACGGCCTTTGTCAAGTGCTCATCCGTGGCTTGCGTGTCGGTTTCGGGTAGTGTTCCTGGGTCAACACTGGCATGGGTATGTCGCCACCGCCCCCGCCGAATGTCGGCGGTGGATCTCACCCAAGTGCATCGGCGTCGTTAAAGCCCGTCCCTATGGGAGCCCCCCCGATTTATGCCACGGAAACACACCCAAGACCACAACGGGAGTGGGACCGGGGGAAAACTCGTGAGGGTGGTTTCGACGACAGGGGACAAGGTCACATCGCGCCGCCTTCGTTCCACGCCGCGCGAGTTGTACATTCCAACCTACCATCTGAAACGAGAAATTACCAACCTTGCGATGCTTCTCAAAACATTTCCGCGACCCCGGCGGATCGACGGGTAGAAAAGTGGCGCAGAGAATTGGAAAAAGACGACAAAGAGGATCGTGAACGGGACGAACGCCGGTTCCGCGACCGGGAAACACGGTGGGAGAGGGAAGAGGGCGAACGCGAGCGGAGTCGGCGGAAACGCATCGAGAGAGAGCAGCATGCTGCTCGCGACCGCCGACGAGACTTACAAGAGGACCTGGAGCCGGATGAAGACGAGCGGTACGTGGTGGAGCAGATGGAGCGCAGCGCTGGAGATCAAAACAAGAAATCCAATATATCTCGAAACTCGGTGTACGAGCAGTTGGTCTCCAACGGGCCGCCTGGTTGGTTCTTGGACAAACGAGACGTCCAAAGACGCCGGCGGTACCGCGAGCGGGAGTTGGAAGAGGAAGCCCGGGATGCGGAAAATGCAAGGGAAATAGCGGCGAGGGAGGAAAGAGTGGAGGAAGGGAGTGCTGGTGAACAGACTGGTGTGCACACTACTGCCACTACTACTCAAAGAGAGGAAGCGCACACGGAGACACATCCACAAAAGCTCGCAGAAGGGGAGCCTTTGAGACGCTCTCCAATGGACGACGCACCAAAAGAGTCGGTGCCACCGGCGGAGGTTTCGCCCGCATCGAAAGCTGCGCCTGTAGATGTGTATGTACCTGCACATGTACCTGTACCTGCACCTGCACCTCCTGCGCCCGCCCACAAGCCCCCCGCCCCGACGAAGCTCAAGACTCAGCTCAAGACAAAAATCAGCGGGAAGCGAAAACTGGATAAACTCGCAAAAAGCTCCTTCGCATTTGCCGAGGAAGAGGAAGAGACGGTGCGAGGAGTTGAAAGGAAGTTAGTTCCTATCGAGTACACTGCTGAAGAGCTTGCCGCGGCGAAAAGACCGGCAACTCACCACATGGCGGAGGATGAGAAAGAAGAGCAAGAAAAACAATCCGTCGCCGTCGCCGCGAAAGCTGCCGCTTTGGCCGCTGCAGCAGTCACAGCGAAGAAGCGCAAGACCACTGCACCCTCTTCGGATGCGGAGGTTTTGGCATTCGCCGTCGACTGGGACACATACACAAATGACACAACTATTTTCAAGAAAATCAACACCTGGGTCACAGGTAAGGTCAAAAGCCTGTTAGGCGGTGACGAACCCAGTCTAGTCGAGTTTATTATACAAAAATTAAGAGACGCAAAACCGAGGGCCACCGACTTGATAACCGATTTGGAATCCATGCTTGAGGATGAGGCGGAACCCTTTGTCGTGGAGCTGTGGAGGGTTCTGATTGAGGAAACGAAGCGAAAGTAGTGTAGAATTTAATATCATAATACTAATCACAATTACGGCGCCTCGCGTGCTCGTTTAGCTGCCGCTCTGTTTGCGAGCATATCATAGTGGTCCCGCGCGAGTTTCAGCATCCGGAACGCTTCATTCGCTTGGGACGAGAACTTCCCCCGGTGCTTATCCGGGTGCACCATCAACGACAGGGCTTTGAACTTCTCGCCAGCGGCGGCGTCCCCGGCGCCGTCCGCGGAAACGTCGCCCTCCTTTGCGGGTTTGATTTCACACACGAGCGGGTCTTTCCGCGCTACTCTTTCGCACGTCTTCCAAGGCGGAACACCGAGGGCCATGGGTCTAGCCACTTCCCTGCGCACCGCAAGCAGCGAATCACACAGCTTACCGATACGCCCGTCGCCATGTTCCTCTGCAGCAGCACACGCTTGCCCCAGCAACCGGTCCGCCGCGGTCGCCGCCGCGTCGCCCGCCGGCTTCCCCGCCATTTCAATTTTCAGCGCCTCGGCGAGGGGCGCCAAGAACTTCGCGCACACTTCGCACGGCGCGCCTGGGGGAATCGTGTCTTCACCGGAACTTTGCGTCTGCGCGTAGACACCCAACCCAAGCACACACCTATGCACTGCTGAAAGGTCTTTCCGCGGCTTGGGTTCCCCCTTTTCCTTCGCCGCGTTTGCGGCTTTCGTGGCGTCCTCGGTAACTAAAGCGGGGCACTTAAGCACCCGGGTCACCTCCGCCGTCGCCGCCGCCTCACGTCGCTTCGCGCTCTCCTCCTCCTCGCGTTTCTTCGCCGCCGCCGCATTTAGCTTTGCTGCTTTCTTCGCCGCTTTCTTCTCACGCAGCGCCCTCCACTCCGCCAGCTCCTTCTTCGCGCCCCACACGCCGCTTAGCAGGTACCCCGACACGAGCAAGACGCAGATAACCACGACCCATCCGCCCGTTCCGAATCCAACCCACCCTTTTTTGTTACGCCTGCGCTTCGACGGCGACGTGGGCATGCCTTGCGGCGGTTCCGGGGGCAGCGGGTTGGGGTACGGCGCGTGTGTCGGGTCGGAAGACCCGACGTGGCTGCTCTGATGGTTTTGATGGCCAGTTTTCACGGGACTCGGCGAGGGAGAGAGACCGAACGCGGAACTCGCCTTGCCTCCGTTCAACAACCGAGCAACTTCATGGTGTCCATACGCCTGCGCTAAGTCGAACGCAGTTTTTCCTCTGGAAAGAGCTGAACCAGGTGTCCGCGCTTTATTATTCGCGCCAGCTTTCACAAGCCGGCTCACCACCTCGGCTCGCCCTTCAGACGCGGCGCGCTGTAACGGGGTCATTCCATCACCGTCCGCGCACTCCAAATCGGCGCCCCCCGCGCATAATGCGCGCGCGCACCTCCAGTCCCGCGCTAAGTGCAGAGGTGTTGCACTCTTTTGTAATTCCCGAGCGTTGGGTTCTGCCCCCGCCTGGAGCAACGCTTCCACGCACCAGCCGTCGCCCCGTGCGGAGGCTTCGTGAAGGGGCGTTCGGCCGTCGCGTCTGCGCGCATTTGGGTCGGCGCTGGCGCGAAGCAACGTTTCGATTACCCTTCGATCCGTGGAGAGGTGTAGCGGAGATGTTGAATCCACATCTAACGCGTTGGCGTCAGCACCAGCGCTAAGTAGTGAGTTCAACACCTCGACGTGGCCTCGTGACGACGCGTTGTGCGCGGGTGTCACCCCCGTGACGTTCCGCGCGTCAGGATCCGCCCTTCCTCCGGTTAACAACAACTCAACCAACTTAACATGGCCCTCGTACGATGCGTAGTGCAAAGGTCGGTTTCCGCGTGGGCCTGCGCCGTCCGGGTCATCGCCTTTTTTCAATAAAGAGTTACACGCCACCGCATCGCCTCGCTCCGCCGCGTCACCAAGCGGCGTCGGCGCCGCCGCGCTGACGTGCGGAGGCGGCGCCGTGGGTAAATCAGCATGCGTGTTGAAATGCGCATTTTGCTCATTGGAACCGGTCCCACTGTGTCCCTGTCGCCTTCGTGTTACCGCCCCGTTTGCGTTCGAGTCATGACCTGCTGAAGACCCGCCGTACGCGGGCACCGCGGCACCCCACCCACTCGCCGCGGGAGCTTGGTTTCGTTGTCCTGCGTATTCGGGGGATAACGCATGCGTCGCGGTTGGAGAGGCGTGCACCAGGTTGGTTGAGCCTGACGGGTCTCGCTCACCCAGCCCGCCCCTACTTAGACTGGGGTGCACCACGTGTTGCGGTGCGTTATTCGTCAGCGACGACGCCATCGCCGTATACTCTGCGTGCGCTAACCACCGCCCGCGAACGTGGTACGCCCCGCGTTGCTGGTCGAAAAAAACACCAGTGTTCGGGTTGTGGTAGAAACCCGATGCCCCATCGTACACCCAACCCGCCTTCCCGCCAGGCGCAGCCATGGCGCTCGCCGGGGTTGTCCGACGTCGCGCGGACCACCGGCCGGACGCAGTCTCCGACTGGGTCCCCTGGGGTCGCGCCCTGTGCAATGCGAGATTCGCAAGCAAACGTTAACTTTTATCGTCCGAACTCGAGCGGCCATCGAAATATTTTTACACATCGTCGCAGGTCGTGGCTTCGCGTGACGTCATTTCGGCCGTCGCGTCCCCCCACCCCTTTCGGCGGTCGAGTCGTCGAGCGGAATGGTGCTGGGTCGGCTCGCGCGGCAAGCTGTGCGGCACGCCGCGTGCCCGCGCGGTTTCGCTACCGCCGCACCATCGCCATCTCCCACATCCACGTCGTCTTCACCCGCCTCCGCCGCTTCCACCGCGGGCGGCGTTGCCCGCACGACCGTCGCGGTCGGCTTGGCGTTCGCCACCGCCGCTGTGGTTGAAGACGCGTTGAACGACTTGGCGTTGTGGCGGATCTGCGTCAACCGGTCTACGCCGGTGGTAGAGGCACACCCGCGGTTACTAAACGCACTGGGCGCACCGTTTCGCGTGGAGCCGTGGTGGAACGGCAGTGTCACTTCACGCGGCAATGGAAATCTCGCGTCGTGCGTGTACCTGGTGGATGGCGAACGCGCGAGCTGTGACGTGCAGATCGTGCTGGTGCGCTCTCCAGGCGCGGGGGGGAGCGTGCAAAACTATATCCCCAATCTGTTGGTGAACCTCGCCGCGCCGGAACATTGGCGCGTGGTTCGCATGGAGGCGATTCTGCCGCATGAGAAAAAAGCGGGACTTCCAGGTCGGGTTAATCTTTTAATGGAAGTTGAACCCAAAGGGGGCGTGCTTGCGGAGCAGGGCAAGGGGAAGAGAACCTGGGGAGAGCGCTTGGGGGGATGGACGAGGCGCTTTCGATGGAAAAATAAAAGTGCCAAGGCGAAGAGTCAAGAGTGATTTATTTTTTATCGAATTTTAAAGTAGCGACGGCGCGCGTCCGTACATCACGTACCAACCACTTCGTTCATTCCTCATATGCTCACTCCTCCTCCTCCCCCCTATGCTTCCTGGATTTGCTTCAGGATGTTCACCCTCTGTACGATCCACTGCTTCAGTTCTGGTTTCATGGACCCGCTCTGCATGCCAGTCAGGCGCTTCATCTGCGCGGCGACGTCGTCGGCGGTCGCGGCGGTCATCTTCTCCATGTATGTCAGTTCCTTCTCCGTGCACCGTTCTTTGTCATCCAGCGCGCACTTGATTTCTAATGTTTCCGTGACGAACTCCTTCAGAGACTCGAGGTCACGGCCTTGTTCATAGGCCGCACCTTCGGGACCAGTCTCAGCGGTGAAGTACTTGAGAGTAGGGTACCCTCGAACTTCGAACTTGCTGCACAGCTCCTCCTCCTCGGTGCAATCGACATCGCCGATGAGGACGGAGGAGGAACCCGCGTACGCATCGCCCAGCTCGGCCCAAGCGGGGGCAAGGGCCTTGCAGTGGCCACACCTGGAGTTGTGGAAAGATGAGGAAATGTGGGTTAGATTGGGGTGTTTGTGGTGGGAGTATCCCATCGGACGCATCGATGAGATCTTCCGAGAGTTTCTGTCCCGCGTCCCGGAAGTTGTGGTCTAATCAGATGACGCACCACGGGGCGTAGAAC
>MDSY01060354.1_pt1 | contig 25522 bp, 23 predicted proteins | sample 811131 | NCBI WGS metagenome assembly MDSY01 (sample SAMN05326643, study PRJNA326480) | marine metagenome | isolation source: seawater | place: Atlantic Ocean: South West | collected 2010
ACGACATATAGCGAGCGTTGATAGGTGAAAACGACCGAAGGTTGTTCCTATCAATCCTCACGCTAAATCACGTTAATTCACGGTTTGATTGGGGTAGTCTTTGTGATGCGACGGCGCGTTCCCTTGTCATTGATCCTCACGCGCGGCGTGAGGTTCGCGCGCCGGCGCCGCACTCGTGCCAACATGAACACCCCCATGCGTCTGGCCATGGTGGCCTTGTCCATCGCCGCGTTGGCGGTGGTGGCCAACGCCGCCAACGTCACTGGAGACGCCGTTTTGACGTTCAGCGATTTGAGCTTTGACGATGTGCTTCAGCAGCTCGTGAAAGCGGAGTCCTTGGTGCACGCGAAGATGACGGCCGGCTGGTCTTACATCCTAGACAACTTCTCGCACTTCGTCATCGCGGGCCCCCTCACGTTCGTGTTCCACGAGGTGGTTTATTTCTCAGCTTGGACGCCGTGGCTGCTGATGGACCAGTTCGATTACTGCAAGCGGTGGAAGATCCAACCGGACAAAAAGGCTGATGGGAAAATGGTGCTCAAGTGCTTGAAGCGCTTACTTTTGAGCCACGTGTTCATCCAGCTCCCCATGCAGCTGTTGTTCCACTGGGTGGCGCAGTTCTTCGGGTTCAGCATGGCGTTACCCCTACCCCCGGTCCGCGATTTAGCCTGGCAACTCCCTGTGTTCTTCGCAATTGAGGATTTCTACTTCTACTGGATCCACCGATTCCTGCACCACAAATCCGTGTACAAGTACGTGCACAAGATCCACCACGAGCACACGCACCCGTTCGGCATCGCCGCGGAGTACGCGCACCCGGTTGAGACGTTCTTCTTGGGTATTGGAACCTTGTTGGGGCCTTTGATATTCGCGAAACACATGGTCACCTTGTGGGCGTGGTTAACGGTGCGTCTGTTTGAAACGGTTGAAGACCACAGCGGTTATGATTTACCGTTCAACCCCACGAACTTCATTCCCTTCTGGGGCGGCGCCGTGCACCACGACTTTCACCACAAAACGTTCAAGGGGCCGTACGCCTCGATCTTCACGTGGTGTGACTTTCTGTTCGGCACGGATAAGGAGTTCAGGGCGCAGCAGTTGAAGCTACGAGAGGGGAAGGAAGGTGTTTATCCAGCGCAGTTCCGCGGGGCGCCTCATGAAAAGGCGTTGGAGGGAAAAGCCAAAGCCGCGTAGACAGGTTGAGAGGAGGATATAGACTGTTTGTTAGTCACTGACCCGAAGTGGCGTATATTTTTTTATTCTTTAAGCATGAAGCTCTTTGTGCACACCATATTCATCAAAAAATCATTCGCATAACCAAAAACATCTTAACGCCGGAGCTCGGAGTGGTCCTCTGCGTCGCCGTCCGTTTCAGTGGCGTCGCCCTCTTCGGTTTTCGCCTCGCCCTCGGTTTCTTCCTTCTCGGTCGCGTCGCCGTCCTCACCTGAAGCACCTTCCGTCGTCTCCGTTTCCGTCGCATTTACATCCGTCGCGTTTTCCTCAACCTCTTCCTTTGGCGGCGGAGGCGCCGGGCGCTTTTTCAGCTTCTGCAGCTTGAAATCAAGCGGCTTCACTTCAGACGCCACCTCTGCGGCAACAAATGCGGGGCGCTCCGTGTCGCTTAACTTGGCCTGTAACTCTTCCTTTTCGTCGAGCCACGTGACGAACCCGTTCAGGGAGTCAGTTAATGTCTGCTTCTCCTCGTCGGAAATCCAGGGCTTTGATTCTTGGAACTGCTCGATGGTCTCCAACGCAGCAGACACAAAGTCCCGCGCCTTGGCCACCGCGGCAGGGCGCTTTGTCAGTTCCTTTGCGCGTGTGATCCACTCATCGCCGACCGCTTGAAGTTCAGACTTCTTGGCGTCAAACTCCCCGGCGGTGGACTCGGCGCCGTCCATGTACAGCCAGTCCTCCGCTTCTGTGAGTTCAGATGAAAACTTATCCCGCATCGCTTCATCCGTGACCTTCTTCAGTAAATCGTCCTCCTCCACCTTCTCGCGGATGGAGTAGATGTACGCCTCGAGGTTGCTCTTCGCGGCTTCCTGCGCGCGCTTCGCTTCGTCCTTAGCCGCTAAATCTTTCAAGATAGAAATAGAAACCTTCACCGAGTCGGGCGACATCGCGGCCACCGCGCGTTTCGATTCATCCACCATCAACGATGTGCGGAACACCCGCCTCCGCTCCTTGAACTTCTTCTCCTTGGGGGGGATATCTGTGGCTTCGGAGGTGTCGGAAGTTTCTTCGGAAGATTCATCACCTCCGTCTCCCTCGCCAGTTTCTTCGGTCGTCACATCACCCGCAACGTCATCGTCGCCGTCCGAGTCCTCCAACACGGTTTCGTCCGCCAGAAGCTTGCGGCCCATCTTGGTGGACTCATCGGCGTTGGCGTCAGCTTCAGCTTCAATGTCAGTCTTAACTTCTTCCTCAGCCATGTCGTCCGCCTTGACATCCGGTTCAATCGTCTCACCCTTCTTCCCCTTTTTTTTCTTTTTATCCTTCTTATCCTCCTTTGCCGGGGCTTTCTTCGGCGGCGGAGGCTCTTCAACCTCCACCATGTCGAACACCTCTACTTGGTACTCAGCTTTGTCCATATAAAGGATACCGCTGTTGTCCACCGCGAAGTGCGCGTTGATCTTTCCGAGAATGTTGTCGTGCTTTTCCATCGCGTCCTTCACGCCCGTCACCGCGAACTCGCCGAGCGTAGGTTCCACGATACCCGGGGGCAAGACCTGTCCGTCCGACACATTGTGGTACACCGTGAAGGTTCTGTCCTCGGTGGCGTTTTGAATCGTCACGATTCTGCGGACGGGGAACCGCTTGTGTTTCGGTATCAGCGGTTTGCGTTCGTTTGGTTTCTCCTTGTCGTTCAAGTCAACCTCAAGCCCGTACGCCGCCGCGTCCGCCGCTCCGAACTTGCGCATGCGAAACGTGGTGGACATGTTAGCTGCGAAGAGTCCAGCTCCCATCGCGACAGCTTCGTCCGCGTCGAGGTGCACGTCCAGGGAACGGCCTCCCAACGCTTTACTCAACGCTGTTTTGATGAACGGCACCCGGGTTGCGCCGCCGATAATCTCCACGACTTCGATGTCTTTCAGCGTCACGTTGTGGTCGGGTAGGGATTCCAAAATTGTTTGCAGCGGTTTAACAGCGCACTCCATGACGCCGTGTTTCTCCGCCAACGCCTCAAACTCGGTTCTTTTTATTGACGACCGAAAATCCACGTCTTCGTGCATCCCCTCCACAGTCATGGGCGCCTCTTTGTTCGCAGACAGAATCTCCTTGGTCTTGCGAACCTGCTTGCGCAACTTTGAAATCGCGCGAGGAGCCTTTGAGGATGATACTTTAGGCTTGTGCTTGTCGTCAAACTCCTTAGTGAAGTGGTCCACGAGGAGCATGTCCATGTCCTCTCCCCCGCAGCTCGCGTCCCACGCCACGGCTTTGACCTCAAACTGCCCGTGCGTTTTCTTCTTGCCAGCTTCCTTGCCCTCGAAGGTGGAGTACCGGACGAGCGCCGCGCCGACCGAAGTAGCGCCCATGTCGTACACGATCGTCCACGTCCCCTCGGGCGTGAACTCCTTATCGATGCCCCACTGCAAAGCGGCGCATGAAAGGTCGCTCACTCCAGCCAAGATGTTCAGCCCCGCGATGTCAGCCGCGTCGTAAAGCGCGTACCGGTGCGTCTGGCCGAAGTATGGGGGAATCGCGATGACGGCATCCTAGTTTGTGTTGAGAGATAATCGAGTTGTGTCAGTCGTTGATCGAGTCAGTTGAAAGCAATGTTGAAACGTAGATGTGTGGACAACAGTCAAGCTGGTATCAACTTGATCGGTGGAATCGGTGGCGCACAGCGACTGTAAAAAAAAGAACGCGATGGAAGAATGCAAGATCGAACATCGATGGCGTCCCTTCGATCCGCCCATACGGGAATGCTTACTGAAACAAACCCCTCGTACCTTGATTTGCCCCTTGCCCATGCCTTCCCCTATTTTCATGGCGTATTGCAGGATCATGGCTACTAATTCCTCAACGAGGTAGGCCTCGCCGGTTTCCGTCACGATCCGGGCGGTTTGGCGCTCCTTGTCCGGCGTGACTTTGAACGGGAGCTTGTACTTGTCGAGGTACTCCGTGAAGTGATCGACTTGCGTTTCTTTGCCGAGTAAATCTCTCAACCTCGTGAACACTCGGTCGGGGAACCTCGCGTTGTAGTTCATCGCCTCTTCCGCGAGCCACCGGTCCCCCCCGGTGAACGCCACCGCGGCGGTGGATTTCCGCTTGGAGATCTCGTTGATGACGATCGAGATTGGCGTACGACCGGGCGCGACGATGCTAACCTTGACGTACTCACTGCCGTAGTCGATGCCCAGCACGGCGGCGTTGGCGCTGGAAACGGCGCACAAAAGCGCCACCATGGCGATGAGCCATTTCGCGAACGAGCGCATCGCGTGAGTCGTGTGTGTCGCGAAGTGCGGTGTAGGCCGCGGGAAGAGGAAATAAAAGTGCCTTCTTCATTGAAGCGACGTACGTGTATTGGCCAATGAAAGTTAGTGGCTTTTTGCGGTGTGAGGTCCTCGGACGACTCGACGCTTGCTCGCCAGACTCCTCGACGCGCTGCCGCACCTGCTCGGACGACTCTTCCTGCACATCAACACGCATGCCCCGCGACCTTCTTCGCGAAGATACTTCTTCCCCCCGATGTTCCACGAACGACACGGTGGTGGTGGTTGGCGAACAGCCGAGGCCGAGGACGAGTTTAGAAGACCTATTCCGACAGGACGACGACTCTCTCGACGACTCGCCACGCGAAGACGTTGTACGTGCCGTGAACCGTCAAGTGGATAACGCGCGGTCACGCAGGGGGTACACACGTAACAACACCTCCCACGCGTCACACACGCGTTCCCTTTCCGACCAGAACTCCCCCCGCACACCTCAAGTCGTGGTTTCCTTCGAGCAAACGCACAGTGGTGGAAAACCCCACGCTCGAACGCGGGTAGTGACGCAGTGGCCGCCGCCGCCGACCCAGCAAACACAACCAAGCACCATTTCAATTCCAAGTTCGCGAGCACTTGACCGGGTTGATAACGAACTCGAAACTGAGCTCGACGTCTCCTTCAAAGGCAACGACTCGTTCGCGAAACAAAATTCGACGCCGTGGAACGATCGCGGGTCAGGGTTTTATGAAAAACAGAGATTTAAGTGTAACCTTCCCGCGTTAGTTGCGACTGGAACACACGCAGGTAGGTCACTAGTCAAAGTACGCGGCCGCTCTCTACTGAAACTGTTAAAGTTTGACGCCTTCACTTCTTTAATCGAAGTCCACTGGGTACTGTTAGCCGTGATAGTGTGCTCCATTCACTTCGTAACCTTCTTCGCGTTCGCCGGCGCGTGGTTCGGGTTAAAGAAAACATCCCCGGCGTGTTTAGGAGGCTTTGAAAAGGATACGTTCAACTCCGCTTTGATATTCAGCATAGCGACGCAGATGACGTTAGGGTACGGCACGAGGTCTATCGCATCTGACTGCAAGGTAGGAACTGTATTACTCCTAGTGCAAATCATGGTCGGGGTTTTCGTGAGCGCCTTGTCGTTGGGTTTAATTTTCCAGAGAATCACGGACCCGCAGAGACGGGGGCGGTCGATTTTCGTGTCTGACGCAGCGTGCATCGCGGCGCGGGATGGGGAACTGAAGTTCATGTTCAGGGTGGCTGATGTGCGGGATCGCAAAGTTATCGCGCCTGTGATAAGAGCGTGTCTGTACACCTGGAACGGTCGCAAAACCTTTGAAGGCGAACAGCTCCCGGTGTTGGCGCAACCAATCTCGATTTCCAAACTGGACCCATTGATGCTCCTCCCGATAACCATAGAACACGTCATCGACGAGAACTCCCCGTTGTTCAGGCACACGCATGACTCCCTCGTGGAGTGCGGCGCGGAGATCGTGGTGAGCTTCGAGGGAAGCATCGACGCCACGGGGCTATCGTTCTCCGCCCGGCAATCCTACCTCCCGTCCGAGATTCTGTGGGGGCACACGTTCCGGCGCGTGATACGGAAAGCGCCGAGCGGCTCGACCCGGCACGAAGTCACCCTGTCTCGCTTCCACGAGCTCGAGCCACAGGCTTTGCTCGAGAGCTCGTACGTACTATCAAGATGCGGAGTACAACTCGGCGGCCGAGCGCTATTAACGGCGCAACAAATGTGCGAAGCGGCGATTGAAAACGCGCGGGACGGGGGGAAAAACGTAACACCTTTTCCCGTCGTTGGGGCGAACACGCTTGTGATTTCCGATAAGTGTGTCGTGCGTATGAGTAACAGCTCTGATTCAGCCGTCGTTACGAACATCAATACCCTGACTTTCCGAATAGGCGACACGCGTTCGCCCTGGGGCTCGCAGTTCGTCGACGTATCTGTAAAGGCGCACCTGCACGTGTGGTGGGCCATGGACACGGCGCACGAGAGTTTTGAACTAGAACTGAAGGAAAAAAACGGGGTAGGGAACGGCAGTGATATCCACTCCATAAACTCTGGTCGATACCCTTTGACCCTGTGGGCACCGGTGTTCGTGGAGCATAGGTTGGACGAGTCTATGCACTCGCCAGTATTGAATGCGTTCTGCGCACCTGCGGATATTGGAGGTATCAACACCACCATTCAATGCCATCCCACTTTGAACGTCTCCTACCAAGACGCCGTGATCGTCGTGTCAGTGGAAGGAACTCAAATATCCGACGGGACCTGTAGATCGCGAACGCGGTGTTTCCGAGCGAAGGACGTACACTTCAAAAAATCCTTCGCGCAAATCATAAACGCGCCGAAAAAAAACAAACTCTGGACGCAACCCACCGTGGACTTTGGAAGGTTCCACGACGTAGTGTGATAGAGCGGTTGATTGCAGGAGTGTATAGCGAAGAGATGGATGGTATCAATGCCCTAAAGCTAGCAAAGCCCTAAGCCCTAAGCCCTGAGTATGCCCTGAACCCTAAACTCTCGAAACCCTAAACACCCCCTAATCTTCCTCCGCGTACCTCGCGTTTTCGAACGCCGTAGCGATCATCTTTTTCTTGTACTCCTCCTCCATCGCGGGCATCACCAACGTCCCAGGTAACACCCCCCCTCTCACCCCTCGCCGCAACACCCCCAACGTCTGATCCGCCACGATGGATGCGTTGATCGCTTTGCTCTGTTCGCTGGCGCTGGCGAATGCCATTCGGTCAGCTCGCTTGGCGCGCCACAACGCGTTGTCAAGAGCCTTGAGCACCAACTTGGATTGCGCGCGAACTTGCTCGCCGGGCCGCTGGTTACCCTCCGCCGCCGACACGAACAAATCGCAGTGGAACGTAAAGGGGGATTGATCAACCGCGTCTTGGTTCACAGACTGCTCACTTACCGGTTGCGGAGGCGCCAGAAACGCGATATCCCTCGTGAGGTGCACCACCATCTCCGAAATGCGATACGTGTGCTTGGTGAACAAAAGGTCGGCGGCGGAGACGGTGGCGACACGCGCGGGTCGCGGGTTTTCGAAATCGTACGCGTCGTTTTGGTTTTGAGTTTCCGGCACGGCGTTGCGCGGTCGTTCGGGCGTATCCGCGTCGAATTGAAGGCTCACCACCCCGTCTTGATCCACCCGGTCCCGGATCGCCCTCCGAAACACCCGTGGGACGTTCGCGTTGTCCCACACGGACGCCGAGGACATGCAGATCCAGTCCAACGCGCCTCGGGCGAGGGCGGCGTCAGATAAACTCGAAGTTCCGTTTTCGTAAAAGTAAACCTTGACGGTTTTTGACGTATCGCCCGTTACCACTTTTTGGAATCGCACAACCACGGTCGCGGTGATTCCGCCGGTAGAGACGCGGCTGGTGGTTGCCATGCTGGACGCGACGCCCCTGATTAGCAGTTCATCGGGACGACCGTCATCAGGTAACGCGCTGGGTGTCATTTCTCGCGTGGCGACGAACACGGTGGGACGGTCTCTTTGCGGCTGGGACCCCGCCGCGTCGTCGACAACGGTGACTTCCACCCGGGCGCCTGTTGGCAAGCACTCGACTTGCCTTCTCACGGCGTCGATGGTGTCTGCGAACACTGCACGCGCGTTCATGGGTGGGGCGGGCTGGTCCGTGTTAGGAGGAACACTCGTGGGGGACAACAGCACGACGCCGACGCTCGGGGTCCACGTGAACGAAGCCGTTGTGAAGGCGTGTTGGGGGAGAAGTCCGGCGTGGGACTTTGGCCGTGTGTCTCTTCGCGCGCGCTCCATCAAACGCGTCGCATCGTCGGGTTCGAGGTTCGGGGTCAACGGTTGCGGAGTGGCTTGCGTGTCCCTTGGGTCAAACACGTCCATGCGGTGCCACGCGCGTCCGAACCGACCGCGCCACTCGTACGAGCGAACGTTGGTTTCCTGTTTTGTAGCGGTGGCCAGAGTGACATCGCTGACCTGCTCGGGCAGGAGAATGGCTCGCTTGCCTCCCACGAAAAGGCGCAAGATGAAGGCGAAGACCGAGATATCACCAGGACCAACGCCCCGACCAGGCTCACACTCCACGGCGACGCGATACGACGCGCGACCATGAGCGTCACGCAGGCGCCTCCTGAGCTCCACAGAGACTCTTACCCCTTCCCAAGCCACCGACGTTCGCGTCGGCGAGCTCGCCAGCGCTGCGAGTCCAGCGACGAGGCGCGCGACGATCGTGCCAAACACTTCGCTTTCGAGCACCGCAGGGTCCAGCGGAAGCGACGCGGGTTCAGCCATGCCGCCTGCGCGCGCTCAACGAACTGACGGCGGGGTTCTCCAAACCCGAGAAAAATTATCGTAGCATTTTTTAGAGTCCTTTTGTTACGCAACTCACTCCCTCCCTCGCGCCCACTCGCGGCGAAGACGATGGCGTGTCCCATCAGCGCCTGTCTCACCGCGCCCGTCGCTCGACGCGCGGCCCTAGCGAGCGCCCGCGGGTTGTCTGGCCGTGCGCGGTGCATTAGTCATAGAGTCCATCGTCCCATCCTGGCGCGCGCCTGTTCTCGCCAAAGCGATGTTCATCGCTCATCGCGCGCCACGCACGTCTCCACAATCGCGCCGAGGCGCGGCCTCGCCGCGGCACCCTTACCCGTGACGCGCGCCACTCAAGGTGACTCCAATTCCGACACCACACCTCTTTACCAAGCCGTGGTCGTGGTCGCGGGAGGCATCGAGGACGATGGTACGTTGCCTGCATGGGTAACAAGTCGATTGGATTTCGCCGCTGAAGAATACTCACGGCACGCAGAAAATTCAACCGCCAAACCTCCTACGTACATCGTGCTTTCTGGATCAGCGACGCCTCACAAGCCCCCTCCAGTGGCGAAAGGGGGTTTCGTGTTACACGAGTCCACGGCGATGGCTGAGTATTTATTAAAAAATGGAGTCCCGGCTGATTCCATTTTGAAAGACACCGCGAGCATGGACACCATCGGCAACGCTTATTTTTCGTTGACGATGCACGCGATCCCGAGAGAGTGGAAAAACGTGTTAGTGGTCACTTCGAAGTTCCACATGGGGCGGACCAGGGCGGCGTTCGAGTGGGTGTGGAACTTGTACACACCGGAAGACGAAACACCGTTCATAGATATGGATTTTGTCTCCACGCCAGACGATGGATTAAGCGACGACGTCGTGGTCGCGAGATTGGAGCGGGAAGCGAAAAGCGAAGCCGCGCTTCGGGCAAACCAGCAAAGGATAAACAACATGCCGGACTTCGCGGAGTGGCTATACACCACGCACATGTGCTACTCTGTGGGGAGGCAGCACGAAATAGGCGAGTTCGAAGAGATGAAGAACGATCCCGCTTTGAAGAGCTATTAGGATTATTTTATGTCTGTCATTTGACATTCAACGTCTACTGTACTCACTACCATTACCACTACCCCTAGCCTACGTTCTCGTGTTCATCAATCTGTCCAGGACTAGATTCAAGTCAACACCCTTTCCACTCTCTTGTAGCTCTCGAATCACCCCGCGGACTTGCTCTCGGGTGAATCCCATGTTCGCAAAGTCGTCGACCACTTTGTCCATCGAGACTTGCATGTTTTTGTTTTCAAAGTGAGCGGGGCCGGCGCGCGGAACGTTCGGAGGTCCACCGGGCGGGTTTCCGTACGCGGGAGAGCCGTATGGGGGGGGACCAATCGGGCCTCCAGGTGGAGCGCCTATCGGAGCACCAGGTGGACCTCCATACGGAGGAGGTCCACTCGGCGGGTAGTGCCCCGGCGGCGGCGGGTGCGGCAGGTAGTGCTGGCCGGGCGGCGGCGGCAGTCCGGGCGACCGACCGACGGGTTGCTGGTATCCGTACTGCGGGGATGGAGGCGCACCGTACGGAGACCCTTGTTGCGGCGGACCTCCCGGGGGTGGTGGACCTGCGTACGGAGACCCGGCTTGCGCGTGCGCACCTTGCACCGGGTGGCCTCCTCCTGGCGGACCTCCACCAGGCACAGACCACTGCTGTTGCGGTTGCGGCGTTTGTTGCTGTTGTTGCTGTTGTTGAGGCGTCACAACCGCGGCTACGGGGGCTTCCGGCGGCGGCGCGGATGCGGGCGGTGGCGCAGATGCGGGCTGGACGACGTTCGGTTCAGGCACAACAGCAGGCTCCGCGAGCGCCGCGGTGGGCACAACGTTTTCCGAAACAACCGGCGAGCTCGCGTTAGATTGAGATTGTTTCTCGTCTGTTTCCCTTTTCGTTTCTTTAAAATCAGTCGCCGCGACGGCGTCTTTGACTTCGTGAATATCTTTCGCCAGCACCGCGTTTCCGTTTTTCACCGACAACTCGAGCGCATCCAAGCGTTTTATGATGCCTTTTAATGCGTCCAGAACCTGCGTGGTGTATAGCTCGAGCCGAGCGTCTGTTTTGGGTGGGAAGAGAAGGTGGATGGATGGATGGAAAAATCAGATCTGGGATTCGATGGATGATGAGATCACGATGTTACCCGGCAGGCCAAAGGGAAGACATGCATCTAGTCCTATTACGTACCTAGCATTTCGTCCATTTTGTTTGCGATCGCGTCTCGCATGGCGTCTCGTTGCGCGCTCGCAGCTGACACCCCGGGGCCCATGGGGGTGACGCCGTTCATGGACGCGCTCGGTGACAAAGTGGGCGCGTCGGATTTCAACTCAGCCTTCGTTGGTGATGAAGGCTTGGGTTTCGCAGGTATGGGCTGCAGCAAATCAAACGGGTCCGCGTCGGACTCAACCATCACACCGGTCGCGGGAGGATACCCTCGTCGCACTCCACGGCAGTGTCACAACCCGTGCGCGGACGAACTGGCAAGACACGCAATTCTCAATCCGACGCACAAAACTGACAGTTTGGCCAAATGCGCTTGGCGCGAGTTTGTACTTTCTCGTCGAGTTCAATTCTTGAAAACCAAATGTCGTCAAACTCGGGGACCCACATCCTGTAAATATCTCGGGCTCACTACAGCTCATAGCCCCCATACCCAATATCCCCGATATTCCACGTCATAAATCCTCATCCTCGAGTCCCATTCCCCGTTGGCGAGGCGTTCGACGAGATTCCGCCGTGTCAAAAAAAGTGAATCTGAACGGGGAGTTCAAAACAAATTTGCACGGGGGAGGTCCAAGAAATTTCCAAGAAAGTTTTGGCAATGGAAAAATGCCCATAGAACACCTCCCCTTCCCTCCCAAACAAAAAAACGCGCCACCAGCATACCTAATGACTCCCCACCAAGGCTGACTCAACTTTTTACACTTTTCGCGGGTTGGCAACCGAAAAAGCCCCGGGCTCTAACCGGGACGACACACATTGAGGCGCTTCTCGTTGGCGTTCACACGAGTACCGCGGCGAAGGCGACGTAGGGGTAACGCTCGTTGTTCGTGTCTCGTGTTCTTACGCGTTTTTCGGAGGCGTTAAGAGCCAGGTTTTCACGTCGCACGTACTCCCGCCCGCTACCGCCTGGAAACCCGACGGGACGACGTTTCGGGGTTGCATTCGCATTTACATTTCGGCAATATGCTCGCGTGTTTCGCGCGCGGGTCCGGGCTGGATTGCCGCGGCGGAAAGCGCCCTAGGATCCGCTTAAGAATGGAGGGACACCACAGCTACCTCGCGAACAGCTCACCGGGTACGTTGAGAGATAAAAAACAATGTCGCGAAGCGTTGCTATATGGCGGCTCCGAAACCATCCTTCCGCGGCGTAACACGCTTTTGAAGAAAAGCGGTCGAACCCATCCGTTCAACAACTAACCCCCGTCCCCACCTCCCCTACAGAGGAAGAAGAGCAAGTATACTCTACGCTCGGTTTGCTGAAGGACCATCTGCCCATGCGGTGCGTTTTTTTAACCTTTTAAACGCTCGCGCACTTTGTGCATCCCTCCGTACGGGCAACCCGGGGACGCGGTTCCGTCATTTGCATTCGCATTCATCGCGTTTCGGAATTGGTAACGCGCGGGTCGTATACCGCCGGTGTCATCCAGCGCGACGTGCTGTACATCCCTCAGTTCAAACGTCACGAACACATCACTGACCCTCTTCCTCTATTCCCTTTCATCCATTATAGACACCGCGACACCGTGGAGGAGTTTCTTCTCGGCGCGGGCGCGAACGGGATCGCGTTCGTGGAAGGCCCGAAAGTCTCGATGGCGTTCGAGGGCGACATCGCGGTGTACTTCCAAGGTGATACGCACAGGGAGATAAGCGACAGCTTCGAGAGCCACGCGCACGAGATTTTGGCGCGGTACCGTGATAGGGACGAGACTGGGGACGGCGAGCTAGGGTTTCTTTCAGGGGAGTTCTCCGTGGTTGTGTTCGACAAGCTCGCGGGGTGTGTGTTAGCAGCACGAGATCCCAATGGAGCGGAGCCTCTTTTCTGGGGGACGTCAAACTTTGGCAACTCCCTTTTGTTCTCCACCGATAGTGGGTTACTATCGAAGCAGTGCACCGACGCGGATACGTTCCCAGCCGGGACCGTGTTCTGCAGCAAGTGCGGGGAAATCACGGGGGAATTAACGATGCTGAACATGTTCGGGGGATGGGATGGCGAGGGTAACGAATACGATGATTCGGATGACGAATCTGTTGACGATTTCCTGGTGGAGGATTTCAAAAATAAAAACGCCCCGGAATCACCGGCGCACCCGCCCGCCCGCCTCAGCGAACAGAGCACGAAAACAACCATAAACGACGACTACCACACAGGAGCTGCGTGAATGTATAGTTGCATAGACGTATTACGAAGAGTCGTGCTTAATAACGACTGCTGAATGTACCATAGCCCAACCTATTACCTGTATGAATAAATGAACTCAAAACTTTTTACTTCACGCCGTTCAAACCCACGAACTCTTCCCACTCTTCGTGCGACCTTCCTGGTTTCAGTGCGGCTGCTGCTGCGGCGGATAGCAGACACAACCCGGTGGCTGCGGCTAAAGCGGCGACGTAGTTTCCCGCGTAGTCGTATAAAACGCCAGCCGCCGCGGGAGCGGCGAGCCCGGCGAGGCCCCACGCCGTGTATACCTTGCCGTACGCCCTGGCGAAGTTTCCAGCCCCGACGCGCCGTCGGACCTCCGTCGGCACGGCGCTCCCCATGGCGCCGTAGGTGAGGGAAGCCGCGGCTAAGGCGCACTGTGCCGCTAAAACACTGCTATTCGAAACAGAGGCCCACGCTAGTGCGGGCGCCGCGATTAGCGGTGCCAACCTCAACACCCTGCGAGGCCCGCACCACTCTCTGTCGCAAAACCACCCTCCGAAAACTCGCCCTAAAGTAGTACACGCTGAAACAATGGAAATCCCCGCGGTGGCGACGCCGATTGAGGCGCCGTGCGAGAACAGCAACACCGCGGCGTGCGACACCACCATCAGCCCTGCAGACACCCCCAAACCTAAGCTCGCCCACAACGTGACCATCGCCGGTCGCAACGTCGCGTCCCTCGCCGCTTGTTCGGGAGTTATTCTTTCTTCTGGATCGCGCTTGGGATCCGCTAACGGTTCATCCAAACCTCCTTTGTTTAGCAATAGAAAAAGAAGAGGAGCACACGCTAGCAGCAAGAATCCCATGGAAGACATGGCGTATTTAACACCGCCTGAATCAAGCAAGCACCTGACGATCGGAGCGAACAGAAACGCTCCCGCCGCGCGCGCGGACGTCACCAGCCCGACGCTCAATCCCTCGCCAAAAGGCGCCGCGGTTGAGATTTGCACGGATAAGCCGTACCCCACCCCCGCGGCGCCGCCGAAAAGCAACCCGTAACCCGCGAACAAGGGAAATACTGAGACGAATGACAATGATTGACTCGTAACTAGCATCCCTATCCCAGCCACGGCAGCGGCACATCCTCCAATCGTGGCAGGCTTTACCCGGGAGTACAACGATGGGCCAACTTTTGCCACAGCAATGGTGAAGAAAACCGTGGTTATACTGAACACCCAACTTAACACGCCCCGCCCCACCCCAAGCGCGATCTCAAGCGGCACTAAATAACAGCTCCAGCAATAAACCGTGCCTAGCAACACGTTCAGCGCGATGGCTCCGAAAAACGCGAAAGGTTCCTGTCGGTTTTCGAACCGGGGGGCGAAGCGCAGGAGGCCGCTGCGGTTTTCGTTGGACCAGCTTTTTTTATGGAGGGACGCGCTTTGGATGAGCGTTGATTCATCGCCTACATCCTCATCGCGCTTCCCGGGGCCGTCCTCGGTTTCGTAATAGCTCGTGTTCGGGTTGAACTTCGCGTGAGTGGATATGTTGCGGGGGTTTCTGTTTTTGTGTGTGGAGCCTGTGGTGGATAGATTGGAGTGAGTGTGGTGAGTCTTGGGTCATCCCTTCGTCTCAGTGCGCATTTGTGTTTTATCCTTTCCCAGAAGTGTGGGATCGGCGGTCGGCGGATGGATGGGCTATCCCTCGCCCTCCCTCGCGGCGTGTGCGTTGCGGAAACGTACCTTTCCAGGATCGGCGTTCCCCTCTGTTCGTGTCCCGAGCATTGACGTGCGCGTCGTACGCACCGTATACCGCCCGACTGCGCCGGTGCCAAGACAAGCGCCGCCCAGCGGCGAGACGGGTCGGGGGCACAACGGTAGCCCAGTTTTTTGGTGCCCGGGCGTTCGTCCAACGAACGCGCGTGTGCCCCGCTGGAGAGCATATCGCGCGTCCCTCCAGCGCCGACGACGCGATCAGCGCGACCGGCGCGAGTGCGCGCATCGCGTCCGAGCAGACGTGCTCGAGGTGAGGCGCGCGAGGTTGTGTGTTCCACGACATTCCGATTTCCCATTGAGTCAGCTTCTGGGAACTTCGAAAGTGCTTTCTCGGCACTCGCGATTATTCGAACTGGCTGTCACAGTCGAGTCCTCCGAGGCACAGCGAGGCGCGCAGGGGCGCAAATGTCACACGTCGTGCCGCGCGCGGTTCGCGTCGCGGCGAGCCCACTACAACGTTCCCAAACCACGGGCCCGTGTAAGGTGTATGTCGACCTGGTGCTCGAGGAAGGCATAGGGGTTGGCGCGGTGATCAAAGTCCTGGCGTTCAAGAACCACTTCGCGCAGTATGTGACTGTTCGCGTGCGCGACCGCCATGGCGCCTGGAGTGACTTGCTACGTGACCAACAGCTCATGCAAAATCCACATTACGAAGACGACGCGCGTTTGACATGCGTGCTTGAGATGCCCGACGGGGTTTGGTTGGAACCCAAAGGAGCAATTCGTCTGTACTTTTCCAATCCGTCGCCGCGGTGGGCGGATGTTGGAAACGTTGAACACGTCGCGGTGTACGACGCTGGTGACGTGGACGACATCGAACTCGAAGTCACGCGACGCGCACTTCGCGCCCTACGCGTGACGCGCGTGGGCGAAGACGACGTGTCGCACTTATACAAAAACCAAGCGCAACCGCCGCCGCCGTCGACGACGCGGAGACGCGTTGAGAAAAACACTTTGAGCGACTTGCCTTTTTCAAGTGCGTCAAATACGGGTGTGCTCGCCGCGAGCGAGGACGTTCGTCGAGCGCTTCGCGCGGCTGGGATTTCGCGTACGGAAGCGAGCGACATGCTTGGTGCAAACTTACAGTCGTTTGTCGAGCCTGGGACGCATGAACTGGACGAAAACTCGGCGAGAAGGACGATACCAAGGAGAATAGTAAGCCTTCAGTGACATACTACGTCGACGTATACTAATTATACCCTAGCTAGATAAAATGCTACATACTGTTGACGTGTCTCATTTTCCGCGTCCTTTACCTCCGCGATCGCCTTTACCTCCTCGGTCGCCTTTGTCTCGATCCCTACTCCCGTCGTCGACGTTTGGCGCAGGAAACGCGAACAGCGCCGCCGCCAGGTCTTTTGACGTATCGCTCGCCGGCGAGTCAACGTTGAGTTCACGGTGCAACTGTCTGGCTAACGCTTCTGATGCATCGGCGCTCCGACCTCGGCGCATCTCGTGCTGCTCAAAAGTCAAACGGCCGTCGTCAACGTCTTCTTCTTTTTCGCCGCGACCGCGTCCTCTGCCTCCGCGATCGCCTCGACCACTTCTATCTCCTTGACCTCCGCGATTGCCTCTCCCCCCTCGACCTCCTCTATCGCCTCCCCCCCCCTCCATCTCCCCCCCTTCCGTCCCACCCCCTTTCGGCTCGACTCGTCTCTCCAGTAGCCGTTCCCTGCGTTTCGCAGCCGCGTCGGGTGGAACCACCGGCGCTGGTTCCACAGAGCGCCGCGGGGGAAGCGCCGGTTTCGCTCGTAACGGCGCCGGTGGTGCTTTGTTTGTGCTTTCCTCTTGTCCTTTCGCATCAACTGCAACACTCACTACCTGCGGTATCGGGGCACCTGGAACAGGTAAGACTTGTCCTGCAGCAGCCGCGGCTAAGCGTTGCGCTTTGGTCTGGGGAAGCGTGGGTCGCGCTCGGGGGACAAACGCGGAGTCGTCCGCAGTATCCGCGTTGTTAGTTTCAGCAATTTGCTTCGCTTTCGCCGCCGCCGCCGCTTGTGCCGCTGCGGCTTCATTGACTACTCGCGTGGCCTCACGCTGTCTTGCAGCTGCCGCGGCTTTGATAGCGACTGTATCGTTCGGGTCGTAGGGTTCGAATTTAGGCGCCGCGTTTGCGACGTCGGATGAGGATTCTGATTCTGATTCTGATTGTTCGTACGCTCGCCGGCGTTCCCAATCCTCTATCAACGAACTGACTCGTCCTCCCAGGGGTGTTAAATCGCGGTCTTTGAGAAGAAGGATCCCGTGCTTTTGCGTCACCGTGATGCCTGGTGGAATCGCGATCTTGGACCCGGGTGGGATTGCGTTTTCGTTTGTGACGTTCGTTAACAAGCGATGCTCCACACCAACAAATCGAGCATCTCCATCGGTGAGCTCAACGCGAAGCATCCTTTGGGAGGATGTTGAGGTTTGTGATTGGTCACCAGACTCGAATCGTCTCTGTGGCTGTGAGACGTCCGTAACTGACACTACCTGCAACACCACCGGACCGGTCAGGGTCGTGTCCCCTGAACAACGTCCGTATGGTTCGCCGACCCGGACAAGGTCGGTGTCCAGCAGTGCTTTTCTTGCGGATGTGAGGTCCAATCGTTTGCCGAAGTGCGCCAACACCCCGGGCTTCAACGACCACCCTTCAGGGGCGAGGTGTAGCCCGAGCGCATCCTCGCCAACCCCCATCACAAAGGTCTGCCCCGAGGAGACCGCCACTCTGGCCACTCTGGCTTTGGCATCCACTTTGTTGGTTTTTTTATAAATTGCAGCAGTCAGCCAAACCAGTCTCCGCCTGCATCATGCTTTGTTAAAACTGACGACGCGACCCCCCACAACCGTCAGCGCGGCACGCTACGATGATTCCCGTGCGCGTTTCCCACAACCAGTCCATCGGCCCCGGCGTGGTGCCCGCCGGCGTGGACCCCGCGTACGATGCGCAGTACGCCAACCACAAAGGCCCGACCGCGCACGTCGGGGCGAACGGCTTTGGCCGACCCTTCAGCGTCGCCCCAGGGCCGATCACACACACGCAGTGAGTGCTTGCCCGATTGAAACAATCTACGCATGATTCCCAGGCTCGGAGAGCTATCAATGATTCCTCCAGCCCCCAAACGCGTGTGTTATCCCCCGATTGAACGGGAACGACACGAGTGGAAGGGGCACATCGAAGCGACAGTCACATCGTCATGTTCTCGTTTGGCGAGATTCGAAATCTGTGCATCCGACCTTTCCTTCCGTCCACCGCTGACCGTCCCCCCCCCGATCCACAGAACCCCCTACGTCACCGGCACGACCGTTCTCGGGATGAAGTACAAAGACGGCGTGATGATCGCCTGCGACACGCTCGGTACGTCGATGGAGGACACGTTCGGTTGAGATCTCAAACCGAGATCCAACTGTGCCCATCTTCTCCACCAAAAACGTCAACCCTAAATTTTTCACTTTTTTGTTTTTTTTCCTTCCATCGACGCCTCTCGCAACACATCGCTCACCTCTTCCTCTTCCATCCTTTTTATTAACATAGGTTCCTACGGCTCCACGAAGCGTTACAAGAACCTCCAGCGCATGCGTGTTGTTAATTCAAAATGTGTCATTGGGTTCACGGGCGAGCTGAGCGATTTCGATTACATCATGACGCTTCTGGACGAGCTGAACACGCAGGATTTCTGCGAAGACGACGGGAAGGAGTTGTCGCCCAAAGAAATCTACGCCTATTTAACCCGAGTGATGTACAACCGGCGGAACAAGTTCGATCCGCTGTGGAACTCGTTGGTGGTGGCTGGGATTTCGAAGCAGGGCGAGCAGTTCCTGGGGACGGTTGGCATGATTGGGCAGCACTACAGCGATTCGCACTTAGCGGCTGGGTTCGGGAACCACATGGCGCGGCCGCTGTTCCGGGAGAAGCACACGGATGACATGTCTGAAGCCGATTGCCGGGTGTTGATGGAGGATGCGTTGCGGGCGTGCGTGATGCGGGACAAGAGCATGATGAACAAGTTCCAGATTGCGAAGGTGGAGCACGGCAAGGTGGCGCCAGAAATCTCAGAGCCCTTCGCGGTGGCCACGAGCTGGGACTACGAGAAGTATCGCAACCCTTCTGAGTTCGCACCAGGCACGTGGTGATGGATAGAGACTTCGTGTAATCTTTTACAAATTAAATTTCCCCTCCACCGCTGACGTCAGCAACCTGAACGCGCACGTCGGGTGGAACGCTGTTTTTGAAAACAAATGATTCGATCCGACCGGCATTAAGTGCACCGTCTCATTCAACCCTTCTTTGTTCGCCATCTGGTACTCCAACGCTTGTTCCGAGTCAATCTTCTCGACGTGCTCCTCAAGCTTGCGTGTCAGGGTAGCGGTGGTCACTTTGCCCGCCTTGACTCTGCCGAGCACATCCTTCTCCCAAACCGGGTCCACGCCCCAAAGCTTACCGCCGTTGGATCCGCCTTCGCCGAAAATCTTTGCGCGCTTGGAAGGGGGTTCATTCGCGGCGGCAGATTGCTCCAACATCGCCGCGATGGCGCGCGCGCAGTCGGGAATGTACCGTGAGAGCACTTTTTTCCGTGCTCTGCGTTCCTTCGCGGCTTGCGCTCGTACGATCTTTCCCTTCAATTGAGTGGCGCAGGCTCGGATAGCTCTATCGACGGCATCAGCGATTTCCACATTGTCGTCCCCGATGTACTCCTTACTCGTCCCTTTGAACGGAATCTTGGTTGACACGATTGATACGAAAATACCAATCTTGTCGTTGTTCTTGTCGATCTTGTACGTGTTCCAATTCAGGCGCTGGACGCACCGCGTGACGACATCCGAGCCACCCTCAAACAACAGCGGAATCCTGTTCGCGAACCGAAACACGTTGTGGCCGGCTTTCACGTCTTTGCCGCCGAGAGAAACACACGCCTCGACTATCAATGGATGCCCGCCACACGCCAACGCCCCCCCAACAAAAGATGCGATCCAATCCGGCGCCAGCTCTTTCATGATACCCAACCGGAGGTTGTACTCCCCAGCGGGGCTCAAACAGTCCCCAAACGGATCCGTAAATCGCGCGTAGCTCAGCAACTGCTGGATCCGCGTGGCTTGCGTTTCCGTCACCTCCTTCGGCGACATCTGTGCGTCGAACCCTTTCCCCAATTCATTCACCAGCCGCCCAGCGTGCTCCTTCCCAATCGACGTGAACTCCTTGTGCAGAAAGTTCTGTAACGTCTTCTCTTTCGTTTGGCTTAAAAGCGTTTTAATTAACAGCTGATCCTCGTTCGCGGCGGAGGGGTGGTGCTTCGTGGTGAGGGGGGGGGAGGGCATCACGAGCGTGCGCCGGCGGAACATGGCGTCGACGTTGCCGCGCGTGTCGTTGCCCGCGGAGACGTACTTGAAATGAAACTGCGCGTACGGCGTGACGATCGCCAGTTGCCGTAAATAACTCAACACTTTGTTCCTGTACGCGGTCCAGTTGCCTTCAATAATGACGCTCAGCTCAGCGCCATGCCAGTCCCCTGGATTCGGGGTCTTTTCAGAGCTGTGCACGTTGGGTTCGTTGGCTTCGATGTCGATGTCTAAAACGTATCTGCTGCAAAACTTCTGCTTGGGTTGCGCGGATAGAATCTCAATCGGAAGGCCGGTTGTTTGTTTACTCCAGATGAGGGCCATTTTACTGCCCAGACCGAACTTGCCCCGAGTTTGACGTACGCCATATTTCGTGCCGGATAGCACTCGCCCCAGCATATTAGGAATGTCGTCGTGCTGCATCCCCTTGCCGTTGTCCTTGACAGTGATTCTGAAAAAGGATTTACCGCCGAGTTTAGATTTACTTCCGTCGATGGTTGAGTTAACATTCTTTCCTCCACCTTTGCTCCCCTTGCCTCCTTTTTCTTTCGCCTTTAGTACTGCTTCAGCAGCCTTCTGATCCGCAACCACCTTCCGCGCCTCGTCCTTCAGCCGCTTCACCTTCTCCTTGTCCGTTTCGAAATCGGCATACAGCGCGTTGTCTTTTCGGACGTGGGATTTTAGGCCGATTTTTGTTTCGTACTCATCTAAAGTCACCTCTTCCACCGCGATGTCCACATCAGGTAACACCCCGATGCTCTCCGCACTGTCCAAGCTGTTCTCAATGAACTCTCTAAGCGTAGTATAGAGACTCTTGCCTGCGTTTTCGAAGCCCGCGATGCCTTTGTTGTCAAGGAAAAACTCGGCCGGGGATTTTGACTTTAAGTTTTTGTCGCCGGAAGAGGGCTTCTTGGGGGGCATCTTGTGTTACCTTGGCGTATCGGGGGGACAAGGCACAGACGTCTAGGGTTATAAGCCCTCAACCCTCAAGAACTTCGAAAACCACGCCCGTCGCCGCGCGCGTCTCAACTCTGTGGTGGGGGCCGTCGACGCGAAAGACTTGCGATCCGCCAGACGAGTTCAAAGTTCTTGGACGGGACGAACAGCGAATTTTTATTTTCTGCGAGTTCAAAACTTTCCGTTTGGCGGGAGACCCCTCTGTATGGGCAATTGGTCAGAGAACGCGTCGTTGTTGACTAAGCGCAGTCCTCGAGTCGAGGTACGTGAACCATGATTAGACCGTGAAAATGACGAAAATGGCGCCCGAAAACTCGCCCAAAACTCGCCAACTCGAATGCGCTCGGACACAGACACACGCGTTTCCGCACGCACCCGTCAACCCACTTCACTTCTACAATGGTACGTCTCGATCTTGGAAGTTCTTGAACGACCATAGGCTCTATGTCCTGCCGCGGGCGTGATCGCGTTGCGTTCGCGCCCCGTGTTACGGCGCGTGGCGGCATTTGCCGGCAATTCGTTTGAATCTCGCGATATTTGGGTTCCGGCGAACGGGCTCTTAACGCGCGCGCGACGCGACGCGAGTCCCACGATCGCACCGGTCGCGTCCCACGGTATCAATCACGGCAAATGTGACCGCGAGGGCGATGGTTGGTGGACGGACACGGCACCGCACGAGACCCCGTCGCTTGGAAAATTGCCTTAATCGCGATCAGGCGCAACGAACCTTTTTTCACCAACTAACCAAATTTCCTCCCCTTCATCTCCGCAGGCTGTTGGTTCCGCTCGCCGCGACAAAGGCAAGGGTCGCTCTTCCGGCCTGACTGAGGAGCAAAAACAAGAAATTCGCGAAGCGTTTGATCTTTTCGACACCGATGGCTCTGGTACTATCGACGCGAAGGAGCTGAAAGTTGCGATGCGCGCGCTCGGTTTCGAGCCCAAAAAGGAGGAGATCAAAAAGATGATCGCGGACATCGACAAGGACGGCAGTGGCACGATCGACTTTGAGGAGTTTCTTCAAATGATGACCGCCAAGATGGGCGAGCGTGATTCACGTGAAGAGATCATGAAAGCGTTCCGCCTGTTCGACGACGACGAGACTGGAAAGATTTCGTTCAAGAACCTGAAAAGGGTCGCCAAAGAACTGGGCGAAAACATGACGGACGAAGAACTTCAAGAGATGATTGACGAAGCTGACCGCGACGGCGACGGCGAAGTCAACGAAGAGGAGTTCTTCAGGATCATGAAGAAAACCTCCTTGTTCTAAGAGAGTTGTTTATCCACCATAAGCGGCTACCTCTAGATAGTGCAGTCTTGCAGGGTTCCGGCCCACGCGATGAGAACTGTCTTGTAACGATTTTAAAATTGTCAAAATTCGAACGTCGCAATGATCTCTTGTCTCTTCCCTGTTTCCATAACACTTGTATTTCTAGTCCCCTAAACCCTCAACACCAACACACCTACCCTATCCCTTCTCCTCGCCTTGTTATCAGCCTCCTCGCGGCGTCGACGACGGCGCGCAGCTCGCGGGTTTGCTTGGCGTCTGCATCGCGTTGATCGTCGAGACTCGCTTCTGCGATTGTTTTCAAGCGCCACTGCCCCGCTCGCGGCCACGCGATTTTCGAAGCGACCACTTTAGAAACTTGCTTCACGTCCATCTTGGTTGTTTCTGAGTGGCTCACGACGCAAGCACTGAGTCTAAGCAAGCACTCCAACGCTGTCCTTCGCACGGGCGGGAGTAACCCCACCAGGGTTTCAACCGCGTCGCTCTTTTCTTTCTCGGATTTATAATCTTTTGAATTAGTGTTTTCACCGCCGCCTCGCGCGAGCGCAGCATACAGCGAAAAGCTCACCAACGGCTCGGGCAGTGTCTCTAAATACCGCCACAACACTGATATGACGACCTTTGGGTCTGTGTCAAGAGGAATCAAATAGCATGGGTTTTGTCGGAACTTCTCCAAAAGCGCGCTAACTTTTTCATACGACTCGGCTTCAGATGATTCCTGTTCATTCATTCCTGCAAACGCGTCGGGCGTTTTGAAAAACGCCTCGGACGCACTGAGCCACTGCGTCGTGGCGAGCACGACGTACGGCACAGGCGCGGTGTGTGCGTCCCATTCCGCCATAATTTCAATGCGTATCCCGAGCACTGCGTTTGGATTTTCAACGCGCTTTTGTGAAGTTGCTCTCGAGTCATTCTTGGTGCGTTCCACGTCACCGCCGCGTCGACCGTCGCTCTCCTCCTGCCCTGAGGTATTCGACGGTTGTTCTGATTCATTACATTGATGCTTTGATTCATTGCTAGCCCCATTCGACCCTGGTTCTTCCGTTTCTTCTCTTCCCTTGATGTCAAAGAAGTTGGCCATGGCGGGTACGCCGGGCGCCGGGGAAGGGTCGCCGGTCATCAGATCCGCGACCCCCAACCGTAACTCTTTTGTTCCTTCCCGCAACGTGTCCAATGTGGTTTTACTCGCGTACGAAACCCCGTCGCCCATCGTCCGGTACGTCTCATTCCCCCGTAGCTTTTCGTTCGTGTTCCGCACTTTATCCCCAATTGTTTGGAACCACGATGCAACGGATGACGTGGTGCTTTCAATGGAGGGGGCGACTTTCGTGCGCCACCCATCTTGCGTGTCCTTCAAAGCCTTCTCCGTTTGAGGGGCTATCTTTTCGTTGAACGTCATTTTCACGCTCGTCGCCGCGCCCTGTATCCGCGTACCGATGGGGTCCAGGTGGCGCATCACGTCGGGCACGCGAACGCCGCCGGAGGTTGAAGCAACGCCGTTGGCGTTTTCGTTTTCGGGTGGCAGATCTGAGGAAGAGGAAGGGATCTGGTCATCCTGGCCATCATGGCCATCAACAGCGTGTCGCGGGTCAGGCACATCCTCCGCAGCGACCATGACGCGCGTGTCGCACCGACAAAGTGCTGGGTCGGCGCCGACGAGCTGTGGTGGGCCTGTCGTGCACCACTGCCACTGTTGCTTTTCTCCGCGGCCTCAAGTTTATTTCGCCCGGATAACACGTCAGCGCGTTCCCGGATAACATCGCACTCCCCATCGCGCACGATGGCGTCTCTGTGCCCTAACACCGCAGTTCTCACTTCGCGCGCTCGAGCGCCTACTGTGACGCGCTCTCGCCGCGCTGCTTCCGTTCGATGCGCCGCCGCTGATGACGCGCGCATACTGGGCAGGCGTGAGGCGCTATCTGCAGGGGTGCTCGCCTCTGTTCTTCTCGCCGTGGAAGGCACCGTGGACGTGCGCTCCGCGACCGCGGCGGCGCTGACTGGCGTCAGCGACGGCCCCGTGCTCGTGGTGGGTGCTACCGGGAACACGGGAAGACGCGTGGTGGCGCAGCTTAGGGCGAAAGGCATCGCCGTAAGAGCAGCGAGTAGGGACCCCAAGAAGATGCGATCGCTCGGGCTGGAAGCCTCCGGTGCGGAGCTTGTTCAGATGGACGTCCTGGACGTTGACTCCATTGCCAACGCAATGGCCGGTGTCACCGCCGTAGTGTGCTGCACCGGCTTCACCCCATCTTTAAACTTCAAAAAGGACAACCCCGCGAAGGTGGACCACGTCGGCACCGATAACTTGGTGGCCGCGGCGGTGGAAAACAAAAACGTAAAAAAGTTTGTCCTCGTCACGTCGCTTTTAACAAACGCCAAAGCAGCGGGCCAGGCGGACAACGACAACTACAAGTTCCTCAACGCGCTGGGTGGAGTGCTGGACGAAAAACTCGCCGCGGAGCTCAACTTACGTAAAAGCGGGCTTGATTACACCATCGTTCGCCCAGGCGGGCTCTCCAACGAACCCGAAGCGACGGTTGGCGGATTGATTGTAAGAGGCGAGGACACCACTTTCGGGCTGCCTGACGACCTGGGGCGGGAAATCTCAAGGGACACCGTCGCGTCAGTGTGTGTCGAAGCCTTGTTCCAAAACAACGCGTCGAACAAGGTGGTGGAAATCGTCGCCTCGCCCAACGTCGCGGCTACGAAGCCGGAAACGTGGTTCAACTGAGGGGGGGGGGTTATTTATGAAGCGAGGGGAGCGAGAGTAGCAAGTTGAAATGTGCCGACTTAGAAAAATCTGCGGCCTCAATTCCGGCGGCCGTTGCTTGTCTTTTTTTTTACGACGACCGTGTTCGACTTGACTTCCGCCGCCGTTCGCTCGTGCGTCACGGAGCGACACACGCGGGCGCGCGTGGTGTCTCGTCTTTATTCCCCGGCGTCGCGTTGCGGCTACGCACGCGCGGGTGGTGCTGCGGCGCTGGAGGGCGCCGCGAGCCCTGCAGATCTGGCTGGAGTAGAAAATAACGAC
>MDSY01032822.1_pt1 | contig 25505 bp, 24 predicted proteins | sample 811131 | NCBI WGS metagenome assembly MDSY01 (sample SAMN05326643, study PRJNA326480) | marine metagenome | isolation source: seawater | place: Atlantic Ocean: South West | collected 2010
ATTTTGGTCCAAAACCAATAAAAATTTCATTTTTTGAAGATTTCAACATATTAATTTTCAAAGGTACTTTTGGGGCATAATGTTTTTTAATTAAGCCAGGAGAAATTCTTCCTTCGTTGTTTTTACTATTGTCTGTGAATTCAAAAATTTCTTCACTTATTGTTTCTTGAATTTCCTCTTTAGTAATTCCACCGTGTCGATAAATAATTATTTCGTTTTCTATATTTAAACCTATAACTGTACTTTCAATTCCAATCTTTGTTTTTCCACCATCTATTATAAACGATATATCATTGTCTCCTTTAAATTGCTTTTTTACATGAAGGGCAGATGTTGGGCTTAAGAGTCCAAATTTATTAGCACTTGGAGCCGCTATTGGTTTTTTAAATTCTTTAATAAGATTAAGTGCAATTTCATTATTAGGTTGTCTTAAAGCTACTGTATTTAAACCTGCACTTACAAGTAAGCTTATTTCAGTATCTTTTAATCTTTCAAGAATAATAGTAAGAGGTCCTGGCCAAAATTTCTCTGTAAGCTTGTCTATTTTTTTATTAAATACTGCAATTTTTTTTGCCTGCTCTACAGAGTAAACATGAACTATTAATGGATTAAAAGAAGGCCTTTCCTTGGTGGAGAAAATTTTAGCCACAGCTTGATTATTAGTGGCATCAGCACCAAGCCCATAAACAGTTTCGGTTGGAAAGGATATAAGTTTTCCTTTTTCTAATTCTTTCGCAGCATCGCAAATAGTTTGATTATTAATTTTTTTAATTTTTAACATTATTTAAAATTTTAGCTTTATAAAAATCCTTTATTTAATATTATTTATGTATAATACATCATATATCTAAAGTTAGTTAGCAATTGGAAACTAGGGGTATTTATGACATTTGCATCACCAGTTAAGCAAATGATTTTTGCTTTAAAAAATATGGCAAATTTTTCTGAAATGGAAAATTCTGGAGTGTGGCCAGATGTTGATGATAACTTTATTGAATCTCTCCTTATTGAGGCCGCTAAACTTGCAGATACAACTATAGCCCCATTAAACCATAGTGGTGATAAAGTAGGTTCAAAATTAGAAGCTGATAGTGTTATAACCCCTCCCGGATTTAAAGAAGCTTATAAAAAATTTATTGGATCTTCATGGGGCACTATTTCAGGTTCACCTGAGTATGGGGGGCAAGGACTTCCAAAAACCATAGCCGTAATGACTCAGGAACTATGGAATTCTGCTAATATGAGTTTCTCTCTTTGTCCAATGCTAACCCAGGGGGCAATTGAAGCGATAAATCAACACGGAACAGAATTTCAAAAAAATAAATATTTACCTAAGCTTTTAACTGGAGAATGGTCAGGAACAATGAATCTAACAGAACCTCAAGCAGGGTCAGATGTAGGATCATTAAAGACGAGTGCAAAAAAAAATGATGATGGAACTTATGGTATAAAGGGTACTAAAATTTATATAACTTTTGGTGAACACGATATGTCTGAAAATATTATTCACCTTGTTTTAGCTAGAATCGAAGGTGCCCCCTCAGGTAATAAAGGGGTTTCATTATTTATTGTACCAAAATTTTTGACTAATGATTCAGGTGATGAATCAGAAAGAAATGACTTAAAATGTATTGGAGTTGAAAAAAAACTTGGTATCCATGCTTCTCCGACATGTGTAATGTCTTTTGGCGATAAAGAAAGAGCAAAAGGTTATTTGTTAGGGCAAGAAAATAATGGCTTAGCCTGTATGTTTACAATGATGAATAATGCGAGACTTAATGTTGGTATGCAGGGAGTCGGAATAGCAGAAAGAGCACTTCAACAATCTATCATTTATGCCCGTGAAAGAAAACAAGGTAAACATTTTAAGAACAACAATTCCGAAAGTGTCGAAATAATTAATCATCCAGATGTATTGAAAATGCTTTTAAAAATGAAGACTTTAACTGAAGCATCAAGGGCTTTGTGTTATGATAACGCGATTGCGATTGACTTAGCAGAGTCTCACCCTGACAAATTAATGAGAGAAAAATTTAAATTAAAAGCTGATTTATTAACACCAATTTCAAAATCTTGGTCAACAGATATAGGTGTAGAAGTAGCTTCGCTCGGAATACAAATCCACGGCGGGATGGGTTTTGTAGAAGATACTGGTGCAGCTCAATTTTTTAGAGATTCCCGAATATCACCCATTTATGAGGGTACTAATGGCATTCAAGCAATTGATTTAGTAATGAGAAAGCTTCTTTTAGCAGATGGAAGAGCTATAAATGATTTTATAATGGAATTTAATGCAACCCTCGAGATGTGTTCAAAAGAATCTAATAAAGATTTTCAATCTATGGCCGATATTTTTGCAGAATCAATTAAAAATTTAAAATTATCAACTGATAAATTATCTCAAAGTGTTAAAGCAAATGAAAATTACTCTTCTTTATTTGTTGCATCAAATTACTTGGAGTTATTGGGAATTACTGCGGGTGCTCACTACTTAATAAGAGGTGCTCTAGCATCAAGAAATATTAAAAATAATGATTTTTTTGAAAGTAAAAAAGATATGGCAATATTTTACTCAACTCAAATTCTTACTAATACAATTGGTTTATCAAAAACAATATGCTCAGAAACCTTTGAATTAGAAAATCACAGAATTGATAATATACTTGGGGATTTATAGATGGAATTACTAAAGGAAGGTAAAGAAAAAGGAGCGCATAATATTATTTACCCTTTTTCTGAAATACCCGATCCTGGAAGAATGTTAAAAGTTGCACCTGGGGTTTATTGGGTAAGAATGCCTCTTCCTTTTGCCCTTAATCATATTAATTTATGGGTTCTAGAAGACGGTGATAGTTGGGCAGTGGTAGATACAGGTGTTGCGTCAGCTGAAATTAAATCTAATTGGCGAAAATGTTTTACTGGTGATATGGATTCAAAAAAAGTAGAAAAAGTAATTGTCACTCATTTGCATCCTGACCATGTAGGTTTGGCAGGATGGATTGCAAGAAAATTTTCTGCTCCTTTATATATGTCTAGATCAGAATACCTAATGTGTAGAGTTTTAGTTGCCGATACAGGAAGAGAGGCTCCTAAGGAGGGAAGAGATTTATATAAGGGTGCTGGCTTCAATGAGGATCAACTAGATGCTTATGCAGAAAGGTTCGGAGGGTTTGGAAGGGCTGTATCAAAATTACCTGATAATTATATACGTCTTCGAGACAAAGAAAAAATAATTATTGGTAATTATGAGTGGGAGATTGTTGTTGGAAGCGGTCATTGTCCTGAACATGCGTGTTTGTATAATAAGGAATTAAATATTTTAATTTCAGGAGACCAAGTATTACCCAAGATTTCATCAAACGTAAGTGTTTTTCCAACTGAACCTTTATCTAATCCTCTTGAAGACTGGATAGAGAGTTGTCGAAATATAAAAACAAGAGTTCCAAATAATGTTTTAGTCTTACCCGCTCATAATGAGCCTTTCAGAGGGTTGCATGAACGTTTGGATAGTTTAATTGACGGACATGAAAGAAATCTTGGCCGTCTCTTAGATTTGTGTAAAGAGCCCAAGAGGGCTATAGATGTTTTTTCTGTTCTATTTAAACGAAAAATTTCTGATGATGTTTTGTTAATGGCGACTGGAGAGAGTATAGCTCATCTAAATTGTCTTTTAATGCGTCAATTAATTGTTTCGGAAAAAGATATGGATGGAGTAATATTATACAAAAAGGCATAATAATGGTGGTTATTTAAATGAATAAAAAAGTTGAAATCAATAGCGATATAAAAAAACTTTCTTTCGAAGAGGCCCTTTCTGAATTAGAGGGGATAGTTGAGAGTTTAGAAAGAGGTGATATTGATCTAGAGGACTCAATATCTATTTATGAACGAGGAGTGGTTTTAAAGGCTCATTGTGAGTCAAAACTAGAAAAAGCTAAAATGAAGGTCGATAAAATAATAACACAACCTGATGGTGACTTTAGTTCAGAGCCTTTAGATGAAATTTAAATTTAATGGATGAAAATTTTAAACACTCTCTTCAGTTAATTGCTGAAAAAATTGAAAAAAATCTTGATGAAATTCTATCACCTTCGTTAGATGGTGATGAATTTTTAAATGAAGCTATGCGCTATTCAGTTTTAGGAGGGGGTAAAAGATTAAGGCCTTTTTTAGCTATCGAATGTTCATCTTTTTTTGATGTAGATACTGATGATGTAATTAAAATTTCTTGTGCAATAGAACTATTGCATGTTTATTCCTTAGTTCATGACGATTTACCTGCAATAGATGATGACGACTTAAGGAGAGGAAAATTATCAAATCATAAATATTTTGATGAAGCTACTGCAATCCTAGTTGGAGATGGATTGCAAGCATTAGCTTTTGAAATACTTTCTGGATCTTTTAATAAAATAAAATCAAAAAACCAAATCGAATTAATAAATCTATTTTCAAATATGGTTGGTCATAAGGGAATGGTTGGTGGTCAGGCAATTGATATAAGGTCAAATCAAAACGAAGAATTGAATATTGCTAAGCTTTTAATGATGTATAAAATGAAAACTGCTAATTTAATAAGTTTTTCATGCCAAGTGGGAGCTATCATCTCTGACTCTAATAATTTGAAAAGAAAAGCACTACAAGATTTTGGTGATAATCTAGGTTTAGTTTTTCAGATTACTGATGATATTCTTGATGTAATCGGTGAATCAAGCGTTATAGGAAAACAAACTGGGAGTGATATTAAGAATAAAAAAATTACATTCTTGGATTATTACGATATAGACCAAGCTAGATTAGAGATTAATAAATATTGCGATTATTCTATTTCTTCTCTAAATATATTTGACCAAATACCACCTTCTTTACTTGAAGTAGTAAATTTTGTTAAAGAAAGAGAGTTTTAATTCGATGGCTGAAATTAAAAAATGAATATAAAAGATACACCGCTGCTGGATAAAGTTAATTCACCTGAGGATATAAGAAATTTATCCGATAAAGAATTAAAATCTCTTGCCATTGAGTTGAGGCAAGAAACTATAAAATCTGTTTCAAAAACAGGTGGACATTTGGGTGCTGGACTTGGTGTTGTTGAGTTAACAGTTGCTATACATAGTGTTTTTGATACCCCAAAGGATAAATTAATCTGGGATGTTGGTCATCAAAGTTATCCTCATAAAATTTTAACGGGAAGACGTCATTCAATGAATACCTTAAGGCAAAAAAATGGTTTGTCAGGTTTCGCTAAAAGAGATGAAAGTGAATTTGATGTTTTTGGCGCTGGGCATAGCTCAACATCCGTATCTTCTGGACTAGGTATATCAATTGCTAGAGATTTAAAAGGCAAAGATAATAATATAATATGTGTGTTAGGTGACGGCGCAATGAGTGCAGGGCAAGCTTACGAAGCTATGAATAATGCAGGTGCACTAAAATCAAAGCTAATTGTAATTTTGAATGATAATGATATGTCAATTGCTCCTCCAACAGGAGCTATGAGCGCCTATTTGGCTAAGTTAATATCAGGAGAAAAATACTTAGAATTTAGAAATTTTGCCAAACAGATAGTAGAAAAATTACCTAAAACAATCGAAAAAAGTGCAAAAAAAGCAGATGAAATCACAAGAACTATGTCAGGTGAAGGGACGCTATTTGAAGCTATGGGATTTTATTATGTAGGTCCAATTGATGGACATAATTTAGACCATTTACTCCCTGTAATGAGAAATATTAAAGACTCCGATCATGGACCTATTTTAATTCACGTAGTAACTCAGAAAGGTAAGGGCTATCTACCCGCAGAAGAATCTGATGAAAAATATCATGGGGTTTCTAAGTTTAATATTGCTACAGGTGAGCAACAAAAGTCACCTAGCGTAAAAAAATCATATACAAATATTTTTTCAGACGCATTAATTAATGAAGCTGATTTAGATAAAAATATAGTAGCTATTTCAGCTGCAATGCCATCTGGTACAGGCCTAGATAAATTTCAAAAAAAATTTCCAAAAAGATTTTTTGACGTTGGTATTGCAGAACAACATGCTGTTACTTTTGCTGCAGGTTTATCAACTGAAAATTTGAAACCATTTGTGGCTATATATTCAACATTTCTTCAAAGAGCTTATGATCAAATCATTCACGATGTTGCCATTCAAAACTTACCTGTAAAATTTGCGATTGACCGAGCAGGTCTGGTGGGGGCTGATGGACCAACTCATGCAGGCAGTTTTGATATTGCATTTCTATCTACACTTCCTAATTTTGTAGTTATGGCGGCTTCGGATGAACTTGAATTATCAAGAATGGTTAAGACTGCAGCATTATATAACGAAGGACCTATTTCTTTTCGATATCCAAGAGGAAGCGGAGAAGGAGTAAAGATTCCAGATATATATAAGCCTCTAGAAATTGGAAAAGGAAGAGTGATATCTGAGGGTACAAAAATTGCCATTATAAATTTAGGAACTAGATTAACAGAAGTAAAAAAAGCAGCTGAAAAATTAGACTCAATGGGCTTATCAACAACAATCATAGATGCTCGTTTTGCAAAACCTCTAGATGAAAATCTAATTATATCTGTAGCTAAAAATCATGAGCTTTTAATTACAATTGAAGAAGGCTCAATAGGAGGATTTGGCTCATCTGTCTTATCATTACTATCTGATAATTCTTTATTGGATGAAGGATTAAAAATAAGAAATTTAGTTCTTCCAGATAAATTTATTTCCCATGCATCTCCCGAGGAAATGTATATTGAAGCAAAGTTGATGAGTGATGATATAGTTGAAAAAGCATTAAATGTTTTAAAAATAAAATCACCAGACCTTAAGATTGTTAATCCAAAGTAGCATTAGTTAACCGTTTTGAGCTCTATTTCTCAAAAAATGGTCTGCTAGAACGCAAGCCATCATTGCTTCTCCGACAGGTACAGCTCTAATTCCAACGCATGGATCGTGTCTTCCTTTTGTTGAAATATCTGTATCTTTACCTGATTTATCAATTGTTTTCTGAGTATTTCTTATTGACGATGTTGGTTTTATTGCAAATCTTACTACTACTTCTTGTCCGGAAGAAATACCCCCTAAAATACCGCCAGAGTTATTTGATTTAAATGCTGGATTATCTTTTTCCATAAACATTTCATCAGAGTTTTCACTTCCTTGTATTGAAGCGGCTTCAAAACCATTACCTATTTCGACACCTTTAACAGCATTAATACTCATAATTGCATTTGAAATATCTGCATCTAATTTTCCATAAATTGGTGCACCAAGACCAACTGGAACATTCCTGGCTCTTAATTCAATAATTGCACCACAACTATCGCCATCTTTAATTAATTTCTCAATATAATCTTCCCAAACATTAATAGTACTTGAGTCCGGAGACCAAAAAGGATTTTGATTGATATAACTGGAATCCCAGTTTTCTTTATTGATTTTATGTTCCCCTAGCTGGACTAGAGCACCTTCTATCTGAATACTTGGAATTATTTTTCTAGCAATTGCTCCTGCAGCTACCCTCATAGCGGTTTCCCTTGCTGATTGCCTACCTCCGCCTCGGATATCTCTTATTCCATATTTTGAAAGATACGTAAAATCAGCATGCCCTGGTCGAAATTTATCTTTTATATCAGAGTAATCTTTTGATCTCTGATCTTGATTTTCAATTATTAAAGAAATAGGTGTTCCAGTTGTTAATTGTTTTCCATCTTCATCTATAACACCAGATAATATCCTAACTTGATCCTCTTCTTTTCTCGGACTTGTATATTTACTTTGACCTGGTTTTCTTTTATTAAGCCAAATTTGAATATCCTCTTCATTTAATTCTATCCTGGGCGGTGTTCCATCAACAACACAACCAATTGATGGACCGTGAGATTCACCCCATGTTGTAAATCGAAAAAGATGACCAAATGAATTATGAGACATTTTTTTTTATCCTATACGGTTGAAATATCAGGGGCATCCTCTGACTTCATTCCTATTACATTGTAACCTGAGTCTACGTGATGTATTTCTCCTGTTACACCCGATGCTAAATCAGAAAGAAGATAAATTGCTGAATTACCTACCTCATCAATTGAAACAGTTCTTTTTAAAGGGGAGTTATATTCATTCCATTTAAGAATATATCTAAAGTCACCAATCCCTGAAGCTGCTAGAGTTTTTATTGGTCCAGCTGATATTGCATTAACTCTTATATTTTGAGATCCAAGATCTTTCGCAAGGTATTTTACACTTGTTTCTAGCCCTGCCTTAGCAATGCCCATTACATTGTAATGTGGCATAACTTTTTCAGCTCCATAATAAGTAAGAGTCAAAAGAGATCCACCATTTTTCATAAGCTTTTCAGCTCTTTGAGCTATAGCTGTAAAAGAGTAGCAAGAAATGTTAAGAGTATTAATAAAATTCTTTTCAGATGTATCAATATACCTACCATCCAATTCATTTTTATCTGAAAAACCAATTGCGTGAACAACAAAATCAAGCTTACCCCATAGCTTTTCTATTTCGTTAAATGTTTTATCTACACTACTTGAGTCAGAAACATCACATTCGAAAACATTTGAGGAGTTTAATTCTTTTGCTAAAGGAACTATTCTTTTTTTAATTGCCTCGCCTTGGTATGTAAAAGCTAATTCTGCTCCATTATTAGAGCATGCTTTTGCAATACCCCAAGCAATTGATCTATTATTAGCAACGCCCATTATTAGGCCACGTTTACCTGATAAAATATCTGTTTTAAATTCCATTTTTTTTTCTTTTGAGTATGTTAATATTTGTATTGTTATTGATTTTTTATTAAAAAATCAAATTTAAGCAATACAGCCTTATATGAGAATTGTATAATCAAAATTTGCTATTTACTAAAGGGAATATTTAAATGAAAATTGGATCATCAAAATTAATAGAAAAAGATCCGTTTGTTTTATTTGATAAATGGTTCAAATTAGCCTCTAAACAAGAGATTTCTGATCCAAATGCCATTTCATTATCTACTTCTGATTCAAAAGGTTTTCCTAATGTAAGAATAGTTCTTATGAAAAGTTTTAATAAAGATGGTTTAATTTTCTTTTCTAATTCTAAAAGTAAAAAAGGCAGGGAGATCGAATCAAATTCAAAGGTTGCAGTTTGTTTTCATTGGAAATCTCTTGAGAAGCAAGTAAGGCTTAGAGGTAAAATTAAAAAAATATCAAATCAAGAATCGGATAATTATTTTTCTTCAAGAGATAGAAACTCAAAAATAGGAGCCTGGGCATCTGCTCAATCAAGAAAATTAATAAAAAGAGGTGACTTGGAAAAAAGTTATAATGAAGTCTCTTTAAAATATAAAGATAAAGAAATACCTCGCCCGCCTCATTGGGGTGGTTATATTATTAAACCTAATTCAATAGAATTTTGGGACAACAGACCATTTCGACTTCACGAAAGGTTATTATTTGAACAAAAAAAAGGAAAATGGTCTTCTGTTAACTTATTTCCTTAATTAATTTCATAAAATCCATTTAGATTTGAACCATTAACTTTAATTTGACCGTTATTTATCATTCTTTTTAAATGAGCTAATGTTGACATTGATGCTGCAGGATATAATTTACTATCAACATCAGCATAAATAATCTTAACAATATCCATAATTTTGTTGTTTCCAGACTCAATAGCCTTCTTTATCTGAGTTTCCCTTGAAATTCTGTGAGTAATATATTTTCTAACCAATTCATGAGGGTTTTCTATCATTTTTCCATGAGTTGGAAGGTAATGCCTATCATTTCTTTGTAATAATTTTTCTAATGATTGCATATACTCTTCCATATCGCCATCAGGTGGAACAATTACTGTTGTTGACCAACCCATAACATGATCACCTGAAAATAAAATTTCTTCTTCAATTAATGAGTAACATAAATGATTTGATGTATGACCGGGTGTATGGATAGCCTCAAGAGTCCAGTCTTTACCTTTAATAATATCCCCATCCTTAACACTAATGTCACATTTAAAATCTTTATCATAACCTTCTTCGAATTTATTATCTTCTCCAGTATTTATATGTTTTTCATTATAGGAATATATTAAGGCACCTGTTTTTTCTTGAAGAGATTTTGAGAGAGGAGAGTGATCATTATGTGTATGTGTAACAATTATGTGAGTAATTTTTTGATCTTTTGTTTCATTTAAAATTGCCTCAAGGTGATTATCATCTATTGGTCCAGGGTCTATTACGGCTAGTTCTTTTGTTCCAATAATATATGTTCCAGTTCCGGTATATGTAAATGGTCCTGGGTTTTTAGCTATTACTCGTCTAACCAAAGGAGTAATTTGATCGCAAATTCCATATTCAAAAGAAAAATCTATCAAATCATTTTTATTCATTTTAAGAAGTTCCACCTACTGTTATTTCATCAATTCTTAATGTTGGTTGACCAACACCCACAGGAACGCTTTGACCAGCCTTTCCGCAAGTTCCTATTCCATCATCTAATTTTGAGTCATTACCAACCATTTTAATTTTATTTAATGCCTTTGGTCCATCTCCTATAAGAGTTGCACCTTTTATTGGGGAGCATATTTTACCATTTTCAATTTCATAGCCCTCAGTACAACTAAAAACAAATTTCCCTGAAGTTATATCAACTTGGCCTCCACCAAAATTTACCATATACAAACCCTTTTTAACTGATTTAATTATTTCATCAGGTTCATATTTACCACTTGTCATATATGTATTTGTCATTCTAGGCATTGGTTGGTGCATAAAGCTCTCTCTTCTTCCGTTTCCAGTAGGTTGATCATTCATTAATCTGGCATTCATATTGTCTTGGAGATAACCTTTTAGAATTCCATTCTCAATTAAAACTGTTTCTTGTGTTTCAGTTCCTTCATCATCAATATTTAAAGATCCCCTTCTATCAGGAATTTTTCCATTATCTATTACTGTGACCTGTTCATCAGCAACTTTCTGACCAATCATATTTGAAAAAGCCGATGTTCCTTTTCTATTAAAGTCGCCTTCTAAGCCATGCCCAACAGCTTCATGCAGAAGAACACCTGGCCATCCCGACGCTAAAACAACTGTCATTTCTCCTGCGGGAGTGTCAATTGAATCTAGATTTGTTAAAGCCTGATTGAGCGCTTTCTTCGAAGCGTCTTGATAAAAATCTTTTGAGTTTAGCCTACTGTAGTCCCATCTTCCCCCAGTCCCATAAGATCCAGATTCTTGTCGTTTACCATTATTGACAATCACAGATATATTTAACCTTACTAAAGGTCTTTCATCGGTAATTATCTCACCTTCTTTATTAAAAATCATTATTGATTGAAAGTTACCTGCTAAACTTACACTGACTTGCTGAACTCGGTTATCATAATTCCTTAAAAACCCATCTATATTTTTTACTAATTTAATTTTTTCATCAAAGGAAATAGAGTTAAGTGGGTTTTCCTTTGAATAAAGATTTTTTTTATAATCGGTAGTATATTTTGGTACTAAGGAATTTTTTTCTGAAATAAATACTTTTTTACCATTTCTTGCAGTTTGTATTGCCTCTAGGGAGGATTCGATAGATTTTTTGGTTAATATAGTAGAATTCGCATAACCAGTTATATCATCTGATATTAAACGAGAGCCAAAACCAGTATTTATATCAAAACTTGCGTTTTTTAGCCTTCCGTCATCAAAAAGAAATGATTCGCTAGGTGTAGTTTCAAAAAAAATCTCTCCGCCATCTGATCCAGTGAGAGCTTCTTGAACCATAGATGAAACTTGGTCTTTTTCAACATCTTCGAAGATATTCAGCATAAATAATTTCCTTTAAAATTTTTAATTTTATGTTTTTTCAATAATAAAATATTCCATTTACTATGGATACGATATAATTACTAACTATGAAATATATTTCTACAAGAGGGGAGCCTAAAGAACTTGGGTTTGAAGATGTCCTTTTAAAGGGCCTAGCACCTGATGGGGGCTTATATGTTCCATTGGAATGGCCATCACTTGATTTTAATAAATTAGATAATGAATTCTACTGGCAAGATGCAGCTGAGGTATTATTACCATTTGTCAGTGATTTTATAAATAAAGATGACTTAAATTCACTAACTGAGAGAGCATATAAATCTTTTGAAAGACAAGATATGACTCCCTTAATACAGCTTGATGATAATAAATATCTTTTAGAACTTTTTCATGGACCTACCTTGGCATTCAAGGATTTTGCAATGTTACTTCTTGCAGAATTATTTGATGTTTCGCTAAAGAAAAGAAAAGAAAAAATAACCATTATTGGCGCCACATCAGGGGATACTGGAAGTGCAGCGATCGAGGCTTTTAAAAATAGTAAAAATGTAAATGTTTTTATATTTTTTCCAAAGGATAGGGTTTCTGAAATTCAAAGAAAACAAATGACAACAACTAATGGAGATGGAGTATTCCCAGTTGAAATTGATGGTACATTTGATGACTGTCAAAATATTGTTAAATCTTTATTTAATGATTTAAACTTTAATGATGAAGTAAATCTTGGTGCTATTAACTCTATTAATTGGGGAAGAATTGCTGCGCAAATAGTATATTACTTCACTTCATATAAATTATTAAAAAATGGGCCTATTTCTTATTCTGTTCCAACTGGAAATTTTGGAGATATTTTAGCGGGATGGGCTGCAAAAAAAATGGGTTTGCCTATTGCAAATTTATTAATTGCAACAAATGAAAATGATATTCTAGCACGCGCATTAGAGACAGGCGTTTATTCTATTGATAAAGCCATAGCTACAATGTCGCCAAGTATGGATATTCAAATTTCAAGTAATTTTGAACGTTTATTATTCGAAGCTTATGACAGAGATTCTTCCAAAATTAAAAGTCTGATGAATAATTTAAAAGAAAACAATAAATTTATCATAGATGATCATGCTCTTAATTTTATAAAGAAAGATTTTATAGCAAAAAGTATTTCTGAGAAAGAAACTAAAGATTGTATTGCTAATGTTTATAAAAAAACAGGGTACATTTTAGACCCTCATACTGCTGTTGGATATGCAAGTATAGATATCTTAAAATCTGAGGGTTCAATTGTAACGCTTGGAACAGCACATCCATCCAAGTTTCCAAAAGCAGTAAAAAGTAGTCTAGGAAAAATTCCAGAAATGCCTGAAAGATTAAAGAAGGTTATGAGTGGCGATGAAATATTTTCTGAAATGAGTACTGATTTAGAAAAAATTAAGGAATTTATACGTTTTAATACATAATAATTTTATTGGATTTTAAATATGAAGTTTTTTTATAAGTATTGTTTTTTTATTGTCTTGTTGTCTTTTTCTTTAAACCTAAAAGCAGAATTCTTAACTTTAGACTCTCACATTGATATACCTTTTGATTACATGACAAACCCTAAGCACGACCCTGGTAATTTAACAGAAATGCAGGTCGATTTCTCTAAAATGAAATTGGGTGGATTAGATTCTGGTTTTTTTATTGTTTATGTTGAGCAATCTGAACTAACAAATAGTGGTTACGAAAATGCTCAAGACTTAGCTAAATTAAAATTTAATGCAATTCGTAAAATGACTGAAAAATATTCGGATAAAATTATTCTTGCTTTAAATCCAGGTGATATAAGAAGGGCTAAAGAAGAGGGTAAAATGTCAGCTGCAATTGGTATAGAAAATGGCTATATAATAGGCAATGATATAACTTCACTAAAAAGTTTTTATGATTTAGGTGCTCGATATATAACATTATCTCATATTGGTCATAATCAAATTTCTGATAGCTCAATACCAAAAAAATCGCTTAACGACCCACTTGAAAGGCATGGCGGACTATCCTTTTTTGGTAAAAGAGTTATTTCAAAAATGAATGAATTGGGGATAATGATAGATATCAGTCATGTATCAGATAAGGCGGCCATTCAAGCAATCGAGTTATCTGAAACTCCAGTAATTGCATCTCATTCTTCAGTAAGGGCTTTAGCAAACCATCCTAGAAATTTATCAGATGAGATAATTAAGAAAATTGCAAAAAAGAGAGGTGTTATTCAGGTTGTTGCTTTTTCATCTTACATAGAGGTTAATTTAAAAAGAAATAATGCAATTAATGATTTAAGAGAGTTTATTGCTAATCTAAAAGGTGATAAAAATTTTATTTATAAAAAACATTCAAAAACTAAAGAATATAAAATTAAAATGAATGAAATTAATAAGGATTTCCCTTTGCCAGATGTAAATTATTTTATTGATCACATCGACTATATTGTTAATTTAGTTGGTATAGATTTTGTAGGTATTTCTTCTGATTTCGGAGGCGGGGGTGGTATTGATGGATGGATGGATGCATCCCAAACTAATAATATATCTTCTGCACTATTAAATAGAGGATATTCAAATGATGATATTAAAAAAATATGGTCAGAAAACTTTTTAAGAGTTTGGAGTGACGTCGATAATCACTCAAAAAATACTAAGAAAAACCTCTCTGATTAGAGAGTGATCCAATATTTATTCCCATATTTGAAATAACTTTCAACCAAATTAATTCTGAATTTTCTTCAAAAATTATACTGTTATCAGAACTCCATATTAACCAATCGCTTGATTTAATCTCAGATTCTAATTGACCGGATTCCCACTCAGAACAACCAATGATTAATTTTGACTTGATGGGAAATTTAGATTCTACCAACAAAGGTAGTATTTTTTTTGATCCAGTTATAGAGCAATCAGTATTTAATATTTTATTAGTCTCTGGCATTGAGTAATCATTTGAATGAAGAACTACAACCTTTTCAAAATCTACAGGCCCTCCATAGAATACATCTATATTTTTTTTGAAGTCTAATTCTTTAAAATTAAAATCATCGGAGTTTTTTTCAATTATTTCTTTATAGGTCAATATTTCTGTTGGTTTATTAATAATTAATCCTTTCGCGCCTTCATCTGAAAAAGATGTTATTAAAACAACAGATTTTTTAAATCGTTCATCATCCATTCCAGGCATAGCTATTAAAAATTGACCAATTAATGATGTTGCCTGTTGCATATGAATTCCTGTAAAAAGATAATTTTTATTAATATTTATAAATGATAATCTTTTATTTATATAAATGTTATAGATTGTCTATATAAATAATTATTAAATATTAGGGAGAAATATTATGACTATAAAAGAAGGTGATAAATTACCAGAAGTTACATTACACCATATGACCGAAAAAGGACCAACACCAGTTACACCAAGTGAACTTTTTACTGGAAAAAAATCTGTTCTTTTTGCTGTGCCGGGGGCATTCACGCCAGGCTGTTCTATGCAACATTTGCCTGGTTTTATAAATAATTCCCAAGCAATCCTTGATAAAGGTGTTGATCAGATCATCTGTTTATCAGTCAATGACTCATTTGTTATGGATGCATGGGGAAAAGATAAAGGCGTAGAAAATAAAGTTTTAATGGTTGGAGATGGTAATGGCGATTTCACTGAAGCCACAGGACTAACTATGGATGGTTCAGGATTTGGTCTTGGCTCAAGATCATTGAGGTACTCAATGATTATAGAAGATAATTCTGTAACAAAATTAAATTTAGAATCAAACCCCGGTGAGATTGCAGAATCAAGTGCAGAAAAAATTCTAGAACAATTGTAGATAATTTTATTTGTTAATTATACCCATTCGGGCGAGCTCATCAGCTCGCTCGTTTCCTGGGTCTCCAGCATGCCCTTTTACCCATTTCCATATTACAGCTCTTTCACTATGCAAAGAGTCTAGTTCTTTCCATAAATCAGAATTTTTTACTGGTTTTTTTGATGCTGTTTTCCAATTATTTTTCTTCCAATTATTTATCCATTTTGTGATTCCGTCTTTCACGTAATTAGAATCCGTGAAAAGTGTAATTTCATAATCTTTATCAATATAATCAAGGGCTTTTATTGCTGCCATTAATTCCATTCTGTTATTCGTTGTGTTTTCATCACCACCATTTATATCAAAAGTCTCCTCATTCATTCTTATAGTTGCACCCCAGCCCCCTGGACCTGGATTACCAGAGCAGGCACCATCAGTATAAACCTCTGCTTTTTTATTAATCATATGCCATAACCTTTCAAATCATCTATTTTAGAATGAAAATTTAATCTTTCCAGAAATTCTCTAGGATCCTGATAATTTACAATATCTATACCTTTGGAGCTATTCCAGTTATCCACTCGTGTAAGAAGAAATCTAAGAGCTGATCCTGAGCATAAAACAGGTAGAGAGTTTAATTCCTTTTCTGATAAAGGCCTTACTTCATGATACCCATTTACTAGAGTTTTAAAATTCTCTCTTGAAAAATTATTATCTTCATTAAAACACCATGCATTTATACATATGCTTAAATCATAAGCAAAAAAATCATTACAAGAAAAATAAAAGTCAATTAAGCCAGAGACTTTATTATCTAAAAAAAGAACATTATCAGGAAATAAATCAGCATGAATTATTCCTGATGGTAAATTTTTAGGCCATGCGTTCTTAATTTTTTTTTGTTGCCCTTTTAAATTCTCGTATAAATCTATTTCAAGTATATCTAGTTTTTTTTGATTTTTTTCTATTAGCTTATCCCACCCATCAAAAGATAAATCATTTTTCTTATTTAGATTAAAATTTTCAACTTTTATATGCATTTCTGCTAATGCCTTACCTATTTCAAAAGTATGGTTTTTTGTAATAGCCGATATTGATTTTCCTTCTAGGAAGGTTAAAAGGGCAGAGGGTTTTGATTTAATCTTACCTATTGAGGTATTTTCTAGATTTTTTATTGGTGTAGGACACTTAATATTATTTGATGATAGATGCATCATTAATTCTAAGAAAAAATTGATATCATTATTATCAGGAATATTTTCATAAATTGTTAGGATAAAGTCTTTCGAGTCGATCCCAACTTTATAATTTGTATTCTGAATTCCTTCGTTAATTCCTTCAATAAAATTAAGCTTATTTAGATTATAATTTTTCAAAAAAATTTCTAAGTCACTCTCGTTAATATGAGTAAAAACTGCCATCTTATTCTCTTAATTCTTTTGGTATTTTAAAAGAAATATTTTCATCTGCAATTGTACTTTTTTCAATTTTAACCTCAAATTTATTTTTAAATAAATCTAAAAATTCATTTATAAGTACTTCTGGCGCACTGGCGCTAGCAGTAAGACCAATAGAGTGAAAATCTTCCATCTCATCCCAATTAATTGAATTAATTTCAGAGATTAGAAAGGTGTTTTTACATCCAGATTGACTAGCTACTTCGACTAATCTTAATGAGTTTGACGAGTTTTCTCCACCAATTACATAAATTGCGTCACATTTTTTGGCAATACTTTTTACAGCTGCTTGTCTGTTTGTTGTTGCGTAACATATGTCTTCACGCGGAGGTTCGATTAAATTAGGAAATTTATTTTTTAGGGCTTTTATTAATTTACTAGTATCATCTACAGATAAGGTCGTTTGAGTTATTAGTGCAACTTTATTGAAATCTTGAGCCTTAAGATTATCAATATCACTTAAATTTTCTATCAGAGTTATTGATTCAATTGGTATTTGCCCCATTGTACCATCTACTTCAGGGTGTCCTTTATGACCTATAAGAAATATATGTGCCCCATTTTCAAAGTGCCTCTTTGCTTCTATATGAACTTTTAGCACTAAAGGACATGTTGCATCTATAAAGGGCATTTCTTTTACTTTGGCTTCCTCCTTGACCTTTGAAGATACTCCATGTGCTGAAAAAATAACACGTGCATCTTTTGGAACATCATCTAATTCATCTACAAAAACGACGCCTTTACTCTCAAGGTCTTTTACTACCCAGGGATTATGAACAATTTCATGTCTCACATAAATGGGAGGACCATATTTTTCTAAGCTGAGCTCTACTATATTTATAGCTCTCTCAACACCAGCGCAGAATCCCCTTGGATTGGGTAAATATAATATTTTTTCAATTTTTTTATTCATTTTATTCACAGCTTAAACTACGATACATTTAGATTACTTATAAACGTTTTTTCTTTATAGTTTGATATAGAGTTTGGGAAAAGTTAATTATGCGAAAATATATCTGCACAATAATACTAATTATTGTAATTTCATCTTGTAGCTCATCAAATTTTGAATTTGACCCTGGGGCATGTCCTAGAGCAGCAATAATGAAGGGATCAGAATCAAGTTCATTTAATGGATTGGGAATTGAATTAAATCGTACAGTAATGATTTGTGAATATAATGTTCGAAAAAAGAAAATAGATTTCAATGTAGGTATTATCGGAGATATTATTGGCGGGAATAAAAATATAGCTGATAAAATAGATATACCTCTTTTCATAGCTTTTGTAGGACCAAATGATGTTGTTATTGATAAGTGGATTAAAAATAATACTATTAAAGTATCATCGAATGAAATTTCTTCTTTTTCGATAGGAATTGAAAACCTTCGATCAGATATTCAAGAGGGAAGAACAGGCTCATCCTATAAAGTATTGATAGGTATTCAGAAATAATCATATTTTAATTTGCTAAATAAAGAATCGTAGTAATCTTTATATATCGTTGCGGGAGAGACTATTCTTAGCGCCGAAGGAGCAACCGCCCTCGGAAACTCTCAGGCAAAAGGACCGCAGTGATATTAGACTCTGGAAAGAAAATCATAATGATTTCACCCACGGGGTAAGTATTTATACGAAATCTCTCAGGTTCCAACGACAGAGGAGGGCAGGTTTATTTTAAACCTTTGATCTGTCATGGAGTCTATATGTCTGAACTACTGAATGAAAATGTTCATGTTGAAAAAACCTCTCTTTTTGATTTTCATAAAGATATGAATGCTAAGATAGTATCTTTTGGTGGATACTATCTTCCTATAAATTATAATTCAGGCATTATTGCTGAACACAATCATACTAGATCTAATGCAAGTATTTTTGATGTTTCACATATGGGTCAAATTGAAATAAATGGCCCTTTTATTATGGAGGCTATGGAAAAAATCCTTCCTATATCTTTTTCTAAAATATTACCAGGGAAAGTAAAATATACTCAATTTATAAATAAAGAAGGTAAGATAATTGATGATTTAATGATTCATCGAACTAATAATGAGAATAGTGTTTGGTTGGTTGTTAATGCTGCTTGTAAAGAAAAAGATATTAATCACCTTAAGGATAATCTTAATAAAAAATTTGAAATTAATATTAGAGATGATTTATCTTTAATCGCTCTTCAAGGCCCTAAATCTGAGTTAGCATTATTAAAATTAGTTCCAAGTATTTTCAATATGGAATTTATGTCAAGCGCTTGGGTAAATTACAAAAATTATAAAATTTTAATTTCTAGATGTGGGTATACTGGAGAGGACGGATTTGAAATTTCAATTCCTAATAAATATGTAAAATCATTCACTGAAACACTTTTAGAAAACTCTTATGTTAAATTGGCTGGATTAGGTGCAAGAGATTCTCTTCGTTTGGAGGCAGGCCTTTGTCTTTATGGTCATGATATTAATATAAAAACATCACCTATTGAGGCTGGACTAAAGTGGTCGATTTGTAAGGACAGATTAAGTGCTGGAGATTTTATAGGAGGCAATATAATTAAGCGTGAGTTCAATGAAGGTTCATTAAGAAGTTTAATTGGTTTTCTTCCTCATGGTAGAGCTCCTGCAAGAGAGGGGACCTTAATATATGACTCTAAGAATAATCTAGTTGGTGAAGTTACTAGCGGTGGTTTTTCTCCAACATTAAGCATTCCAATCTCAATGGGCTATATTGATTCATCCTTAATTGATCAAAAAGAAGTTTTTTTAGATGTGCGAGGAAAAAAAATACCTGCAGATATAGTGAAGCTTCCATTTGTTTCTCATAATTATTTTAAAAAGGTAAATTAAATGCCGGATATTTTTTATACGAAAGATCATGAATGGATAAAAGTTAATGGCAGTGAAGGTTTGGTTGGTATTACACCCTATGCCAGCGAACAACTAGGGGATATTGTTTTTGTAGAGTTACCTCAAAAAGGAATATCTTTTGGTCAAGGGAAAGATGTTGCTGTCATAGAGTCAGTTAAGGCTGCAAGTGAAATTTATTCTCCAGCTTCTGGAGAAATTATTGAAACTAATTCTTCCTTAGAAGAAAATCCTGAAATTATAAATGATGATCCATTAGAAAGTGGTTGGCTTTATAAAATAAAAATACTGAATAAAGACGAGCTAAAAAATTTAATGAGCGAAGAAGAATATAACAAATTAATTGGAGTATAAAGCAATGAGATATTTACCTTTAACAAATGAAGATAGAGAGAATATGAGGGGAGTTATTGGGATAGAAAATGTTAATCAACTTTTTGGTAATGTTCCCAACTCAGTATCATTAGACCCAAATTTTAATCTACCAAATCATAAAACTGAAATGGAAGTTGGAAGAATTTTATCAGGAATTGCAAATAAAAATATGAACTCTAATCAAGTGCCTTTCTTTTTGGGTGCAGGTGCTTACAAACATCATATTCCAGCAACAGTTGACCATATAATTCAACGTTCTGAGTTTTTAACATCATATACTCCTTATCAACCTGAAATTTCACAAGGCACTCTTCAGTATTTGTTTGAGTTCCAAACTCAAGTTTCCTTAATGACGGGTATGGATGTGTCAAACGCTTCTATGTATGATGGGTCAACCTCCTCAGCAGAAGCTGTTTCAATGGCAAAAAGAATCACAAAAAGAAATAAAGTTATTATCTCTCCTACACTTCACCCTCAATATGCCGAAGTAATCAAAACATTGATTAGCGGAGATGAAGACTCTATTGATTATAAATTTTCAGAAGATTTTGATCTCAGCTCACTTATTTCAAAAATCGACGAAGACGTATCTTGTGTGGTTATTCAAAACCCTGATTTTTTCGGCTCATGCCATTCTTTGGAAAAATTAGCAGAATATATTCATTCTAAAGGAGCTTTATTAATAGTTGTTGTTAACGAGGTTATTTCTCTTGGAATGATGAAAAGCCCAGGATCCATGGGCGCAGATATTGTCGCGTGCGAAGGCCAATCACTTGGTAATCCTCTTAATTTTGGAGGACCCTATATAGGGTTAATGTCTACAAAAGATAAATATGTAAGACAACTTCCAGGAAGAATAGTTGGTGAAACAAATGATATGAATGGAGAGAAAGGATTTGTATTAACTCTAGCCACTAGAGAACAGCATATTAGAAGAGAAAAGGCTACTTCAAATATCTGTACTAACTCAGGCTTATGTAGCTTAGCTTTTACAATTCATTTGAGTTTATTAGGAGAAAGGGGTTTTAAAAAATTATCAAAATTAAATCATGAGGCTGCAATTAAACTTTATGATCAATTAAAAAATTTGGAAGGGTTTAAGGTTAGAAATAAATCCTTTTTTAATGAATTTACATTAGAGCTTCCTATCAGCGCAGTAACATTTGTTGAAAAAATGTCCGGTAAAGGAGTTTTGGCTGGCGTACCTATTTCAAGATTAGTAAATCAAGATGATAGTTTTTCAAACCTTCTTCTTGTTGCTTCCTCAGAAATGAATTCGGATTCTGATAGAGAAGCTTTTATTAAATTAGCTAAGGAGGTTTGCTATGAATAGCAATAGAGGGCTTGATCATGATGAAAAACTCTTATTTGAAGTAGGTGATGTAAATAGAACGGGTGTGGATTTATCTGAACCAGAGAACTTAAATCACATGATAGGTGATAGTTTTTCAGATAATGAAATAGGTTTAGCAGGCTTAAGTGAACCAGAGACTGTTAGGCATTACGTTAGACTATCAAGAAAAAATTATTCTATTGATGCTGGCTTATACCCTCTTGGTTCATGTACTATGAAGCATAACCCTAGGCTTAATGAAAAGATGGCTCGTTTAGAGGGTTTTTCTGAAATACACCCTCTGCAACCTATTTCTACATGCCAAGGGGCTCTAGAGTTAATTGATTTAATATCATCTTGGTTAAAAGAATTAACTGGAATGGCAGCTGTAACAATGACCCCTAAGGCTGGAGCACAGGGCGAACTTTGTGGAATGATGGCTATAAAAAAGGCTTTATTAAATAAAAATGAATCGCATAGAAAAATTGTATTAGTACCTGACTCAGCGCATGGAACTAACCCTGCGACAGCAGCATTTTTGGGGTTTGAGGTTAAAACTATTAAATCAAACGGAAAGGGCCTCATTGATTTTGATGATTTTAAACAAAATATTGATGAGAATTTCGCTGGTGTAATGATTACTAATCCAAATACTTGCGGTCTATTTGAAACCGATATTGTTAAAATATCTGAATTAACTCATAAATCTGGTGGCTACCTTTATTGCGATGGAGCTAATTTTAATGCTGTAGTCGGTAAGTTAAAACCAGGTGACTTAGGTATTGATGCAATGCATATAAACCTTCATAAAACTTTTTCAACTCCTCACGGAGGAGGAGGCCCTGGTTCGGGTCCTGTTGTTTTTTCAAAAAGATTGGAAAAATTTTGTCCAACTCCTTTGGTTCAAAATGATAAAGGTGAATACGATTTAATTGAAAATTTAAATGATAAAGATCTTGTTAATTCCTTTGGAAGGTTGAATGTATTTCATGGTCAAATGGGAATGTTTGTAAGAGCTATGTCTTATATGCTAAGCCACGGATCTGATGGTTTGAAACAGGTATCTGAGGATGCTGTTTTAAATGCAAATTACTTAAGAGCGTCATTAAATGATCGTCTAACTCCGGCATTTGAAGGGTATTGTATGCATGAAATACTTTTTAGTGATGATTTTCTTAAAGATACTGGTGTTGAAACATTAGATTTTGCAAAGGCTATGATAGATGAGGGCTATCACCCTATGACAATATACTTTCCTTTGGTTATTCATGGTGCTCTATTGGTCGAACCAACTGAAACAGAGTCAAAGCAATCACTTGATCACTTTATCTCAACCCTTCGTAATTTAGTTGATAGGCTTAAGGAAGATTCTGATTCATTTAAAGCAGCTCCTGTATTCACACCTATTAGGAGGTTGGATGAAACTCAGGCAGCCAGAAAACCGATCTTGAGGTGGAAAGAAGAGCCTCTTATTGCAGTTTAGTGCCGAATAACTTAATTGAAAGAGGTCTTGGATGGCCTCAAAAACTAATTGCCGGCATAGATGAGGCCGGAAGAGGTCCATGGGCAGGTCCTGTCGTTTCTGCGGCAGTAATTTTAAATGAAAAGAATATTCCTGATGGATTAAATGATTCAAAAAAATTATCAGAAAAAAAGAGACTTTCTCTTTTTTCATCTATTTATAATTTTCATTCTGTTGGTGTTGGTATTTCTAGTATTGAAGAAATCGATACTATGAATGTTCTTCAGGCAACCTTTTTATCAATGAGCAGAGCTGTTAATGATTTGAATCCTCAGCCTGAGCATGTTCTTGTCGATGGTAATTTAGATCCAGGTTTGGATTTTAAAACTGACTGTATAGTTAAAGGCGATAGTAAGTCATTGTCTATCGCAGCAGCTTCTATTATTGCAAAAGTAACTAGAGATAATTTGATGATAGAGCTAGATGGTGAGTATCCTTATTATTGTTGGAAAAAGAATAAAGGCTACGGCACATCAGAGCATAGAAAGGCCCTTGAGATGTATGGGCCATGTAAATATCACAGAAAGTCATTTTCCCCCATCAACAAGATGTTGGGGGTCAGTTGATTCCAAAGACTCTACATTTTGTATAAAAAATAAATCTTAAAATACTTATTGACGTTGTGACTCCGCTTGATGAGGATGCTTTTAATATGTCAGAAGCAATCACAAATCAAAAAAAAGACTTACCATTAAATAAAATTATCAAAGGTAATTGTATCGATTCTATGATATCTCTTCCTGACAATTCAATTGATGTTATTTTTGCTGATCCGCCATATAACCTTCAATTAAAAAATGTTTTGTCTCGTCCAGATTCGTCAAAAGTAAATGGTGTTACTGAAGACTGGGACAGGTTTAAAAGTTTTGAAGATTATGATCAGTTTACTAAGGGTTGGATGTCAGAGGCTCAGAGGATTTTAAAGCCGGAGGGAACAATATGGGTCATAGGTTCATATCATAATATTTTTAGGGTTGGTAATATCATGCAAAACCTTGGGTTTTGGATTTTAAATGATATTATTTGGCATAAATCAAATCCAATGCCTAATTTCAAAGGAACTCGGTTTACCAATGCTCATGAAACAATAATATGGGCATCAAAAAACTTTAGCAGTAAGTACAATTTTAACTATCAAGCTATGAAATCTTTAAATGAAGGAACTCAAATGCGCTCTGATTGGCATATTCCAATTTGCTCGGGGAGAGAGAGGATTAGAGATTCCGAAGGAAATAAAATACACTCAACTCAGAAACCAGAAGCCTTGCTTTATAGAGTATTATTATCATCTTCTAAGAAAGGTGATGTTATTTTGGATCCATTTTTTGGAACAGGTACAACAGGTGCAGTTGCAAAAAAGTTAGGTAGAAATTTTATTGGGTTAGAAAAAGAGAGTGTTTATATAAAAGCTGCTGAAAAGAGAATAAGGGCGATAGATCATCCTGAAGAAATTTCTTTAGAAACAACAATTTCAAAAAAAGCTCAGAAACGAGTCCCTTTTGGAAGTTTAGTGGAAAATGGTCTAATTAAACCAGGATCAGTTTTACGCGGCCCAAGAAATTTAAAATCCAAAAAATTTATGGCCACAGTTAGAGCTGATGGAAGTCTATTAATAAATGGTGATAGTGGCTCTATCCATCAGATGAGTGCTAAGGTTCAGGGTAAAGAGTCTTCAAATGGATGGACTTTTTGGCACCTTGAAAAAGAAGGAAAGCTCGAACTCATCGATGACTTGCGAACTGAATTCTTAAATACCAATTCAACTAATTAACTAAAATATTAAAAAGAATAAAAAGAAAACAAACACTCCAATAGTGTTGTTTGATTTAAAGATAGTGAAACAAATACTAGGATCATTAATATCTAATAAATAAATTTGTCGGATCAAATGAATACCAGTAAAGGATAGAATACTAGAGCTTACCCATATATTTAGTGGATTTAAGGCAACTAATAAAAATGATATTGATATAAAAAATATTAAATAAAATATTGAAATTGCTAATTTTGATTTTTCTCCTAAAAATATAGCAGAAGACTTAAGACCAAGAAAGTTGTCATCTACTTTATCTTGATGAGCATAAATTGTATCATATCCGATAGTCCAAAAAACACATCCTACATAAAGAATTATACTATATATAGATATGCTATTTGTCATAGCGGTCCATCCAATTATAGCTCCCCAATTAAAGGTTAATCCTAAAAATATTTGTGGCCACCATGTTATTCTTTTCATAAATGGATAAATTACTATTGGTATAATTGAGGAAACCCCAATTAAAATTGTTAATGAATTAAATTGTAATAAAATTAATAAACCAATACCTAA
>MDSY01004882.1_pt1 | contig 25502 bp, 18 predicted proteins | sample 811131 | NCBI WGS metagenome assembly MDSY01 (sample SAMN05326643, study PRJNA326480) | marine metagenome | isolation source: seawater | place: Atlantic Ocean: South West | collected 2010
AGTTGCCGGCTTCAAACTTCAATTCATCTAACCTCAAAGCTAACCCAGATGAGATTTCTTGGTTGATGGATGTGTTGCCTGCCTCTATGGCGATCACATCTTCCAAGCTCAGATTTTTCACAGACAGACCATCTTTGGGAACCCCCATAGATGTTAGATACCTCATTAGAGTGTATTTCACGTCCTGACCTTTTAAGTCTTTAGAATCGAAATCCATTTTGCTTTTGAGATTCCACTCAGGCCTCATTTCATCCCAAGCCAAGTAACACCATACTTTGTTCCCATTTTCTTCCAGAACCTTGTCCAGGTGATGTGTATATGGCGAGCCCCATTCTGTATGAGTGGGAAGATTCGCCAGTGGTGGTCCAGGAATGAGTGTCCATAGAAACACACAGACAGAAGCCAGACTCAAGGTGGCGACAGTGAGTCGCCACCTTTTATGAAAGCTTAATACGCTTGTAAGTATGAGCATGACAGCTCCAGTCACGGATTGAGTTTGCCATATATAGACTCCGGCAACAAGAGCATAAACAAGAAGTTTAAAACGGTGTTGATCCTCTCGATAGACCAAAACCCCTCCCCAACCTAGAGCAAGAAGAATTCCCATTCTAATGTGAGATATAAACGGTGACCATTGGTGGGGTTGAAGAGATACCCCTGACTGGGTTTGATAAAAACCATGTAACAAGCCAGCGATTGCTGCAAAGAAAAGGGAAAGGACAAATGCTTGTAAGATTCGTTCGAGCCAAATTTTTGAATTCCATTTTACAGTTAAAAGACTGAGTGGAACGATAAATAGAGGAAGTTTTATTTTCAATGTTGCAAGACCTTCAGGGATGTTTTCAGTCCACACAAGCCCAGCGACATGCCACGCAAAAAGGCCCAACATGGACCCAAGAAGAAATTGATTTGTAGGGGTTGTAAGTTGTCGAGTGCAAAGTGCGATGCACCAGCTTAGAGCAATGAACCCCATGCCGACACTCGTCCCAAAAGGACTCCAGGCCAAAGACGCTACAGAAATGAATAACCCAGAAAGGAGAATTTTCTCTGCAGTGCTCATGAATTTAGTCCTTAGCCTCCCCAGAGAGAATTTTCATGTATTTGCCGCTCTCTAAAGTTGAAAGGGCCCTTAAGGCAACTTCGTCTTTGGGAAGCTCAAACTGGAACACCCCAGAAGTGTTTTCTAAATGAAAGACAAATTCTTTCTCTAAAACTCTTCTTAAATCACCTTCGTGAGATGCCAAATCAGCTTGTAAATCCGGTTGAATCAGCGTTTTTAAATTTGTAATGATGGCGGCGTTGTCATCAGAATTTTCTCCGATCAATCCATCCTCGTACATTGCTGTTTCTAGATCTAAAATCAGCTTTTTTGACAGAGGTTCGTAAGGGTAAGCCCTCTCCGTATTCTCAATTACCTGATCGTTAAATTGCTCCATGGTGTAATTCAGAAAGCTTTCCCATTGTTGGTCGCTAATTTTAAATGAAGCCAAATCAACAGAAGAGTCGATGTCACCAGAAGTTTTTACAGCAAAGTCAAAGAATATGCCACTGTTCACAAGCCCCTCAACAACATAGTCTTGGATCTGTGGTGTTAGTTCTATGTCTGGAATCACACCACGCCCTTCGATCACAGGTCGACCGTTATTTGTGTAATAAGTTGCAAGCGTAGAATCGGCACTGATTTGTGCATCACCGCTGTCATCACGGTCATCGTAATTTAGCCGTTGTACACATCTTCCACTGGCGGTGTAGTATTTGGCTACAGTGATTTTCATTCTAGAACCATACGCCAAAGTTTTGGTTTGCTGCACCAGACCTTTGCCGAAACTCTCTTGCCCTATAATGACTGCTCGGTCGATATCTTGAAGCGTTCCCGCGACAATTTCTGAAGCGGAAGCGCTTCGTTCGTCTAGTAGAATCGCAAGAGGAATATTGGGCAGTAAAGCTTTAGAAGATGTGCTGTAGCTTTTATTCCATTCGGGGGTTTTACCTCGCATAGAAACGACTTCTTGTCCTTTAGGAACAAACAGATTTACAATATTCACCGCTTCTCTTAAAAGACCTCCTCCATTGCCTCTGAGGTCGAATACGATTTGCTTTGCTCCCATTGAATCGGTCAACTGTATGAGCGCCTTCCGAACCTCAATACTAGCTGTGCGTGTAAATTTACTTAGAATTAAATACCCCGTAGTTTCACTGATCATCCCAAAATAGGGAACATCAGGTTGTTTGATTTTCTCTCGAGTTAGAGTAACATTTACAACCTCTTCTTGTGCAGGCTTTTGTATTCCTAGTGTAATGTCGGTACCGGCAGTTCCTTTAATAAGTTCACCAATCTTAGTCATGTCTAAGTGTGAAATGTTTGAGCCAGCGATTTGTATTAAATGATCACCGAGTTGAATACCTTGCTTCTCAGCGGGCGCATTCTCTTTGAGGTCAACAACATAAAATGTTCCATCCCAGCTCTCGTTAAGTGACAATCCCACGCCACCATATTCTCCAGTTGACATAAACCTCACGTCCTCCATTTTTGATTCCGGGTAATATCTTGTATAAGGATCCAGAGATTTAAGCATGGCGGTGATTCCAGTTTCCATCAATTCTCCTGGGGAGAGAGGGTCAACATAGAAAATAGTTAACTCTCGAAAAGCGGAATTCATTATTTCTAATTGCTTAGACATCTCAAAAAAGCTCTCTTTTATGGGGAGCTTGAGTGAAACAAGGGCCGTACAAAGCAAAGCGAACCCGATAAGAAATAATTTACGTGTGTTTTTCATGTTTTAGCAGGCCTTTCAATTGGGTTTTTTATAAGTACGTCAACAATCTTACAAATGTTGTTTTGACATTCATCAAAAGTCGGAATTTCTTTTCCGATGTAAACAAAGACAATAGCGTGTTGGTCTCCACCTTTCTCCCAATTTGAAGTTAGTCTGGGTTTTTCAAGCCTCCAAGCCTCACGCATTAATCTTTTTATCCGATTTCGATCTACAGCTCTTTTAAATCTGCGTTTTGAAACAGTAGTCGCTATCTGGTAGGGAAAATCAGCTTCAAATGTTGTGTGGGTATACCGGACTAGGAAAGGAAATCGCACCACTTTAGAGCCTTCAGAAAAAGCTCGATTCATTGCGATCACGCTTTTAAGACGTTCGCTTTTTTTAAATGTGTAGCTAGTTTGCGCCATTGGAAGCACAAGATAATGTGTAGTCGCTCTACTACTTCCCTTTTATGTACTGTTCAATTGCCATCGTCATGGACGGTGCTTTTGCTGTGGGCGCATTGATATCAATTCTTAACCCTGCTGCCTCTGCCGCTTTGGAAGTTGTAGGTCCAAAGACTGCAATTTTCGTATCTCCCTGAACAAAATCAGGAAAGTTTTGGAAGAGTGACTCTATACCACTTGGGCTGAAAAACACGAGCACATCATATTTTACATCAGTCAGGTCACTTAGGTCAGAGCAAACAGTGCTGTACATACAAGCTCTTGAGTAATCTACACCAAGTTCGTCAAGGGCTGCTGGAATTGAAGCCTTTAAAAGGTTAGAGCTGGGTAAAAGAAACTTCTCTTTCTTATGTTTCTTAATGATCGTGATTAGCTCAGGCAAACGTACTTGTCCGTGGAAAATTTTCCTTTTGCGGTACACGACATATTTCTGTAAGTAATAAGCAGTACTCTCACTGATACAGAAATACTTCATTGAAGTAGGCACTTCAAAACGAGTCTCCTCAGCCATTCTGAAATAATGATCTACGGCCATCCTGGAGGTTAGGATAACGCCGGTGTGTTTAGAAATATCTACTTTTTGCTTGCGAAACTCTTGTACGTTGATAGGTTCAACGTGAATAAAGGGCCTGAAATCAATCGTCAACTTCATGTTCTTTGCCAAATCAAAATACGGACTTTTTTCCGTAGATGGCTTTGGCTGTGAAATGAGAATGGTCTTGATCTTCTTTTTCATCCTGAGTTAATTGTTCATATTCTACCTATAGGATTATGATAACGAGTTTATTACAAGTCGTATTATAAACGCTGTTGGGATAATTTCAAGGCTGCAAAGATACACGATTGCAAATGAATATCTGCTCAATCGATTAATTGAAGTCTGAAAAACACGCCAGAATCTGAATAAACTCCAAACCATCCAAGCAGACAGTAGCAGATTACATCCGACATCTTCATTCAATTGTGAGCGTAGAGAAAGGACAATTGCAATCACGGAGACAGAACCAGCCATCCATGTTCTTAGATGTCGATCAATGTCCGCCGATTCTTTGACGAGTAGTTCAAGTAGTGTAAACCGACCGAAGACTTGAACAGCGATCAATCTAACCACGACGATCACGGCACCCAATGCAAATCCTTGTATAGCATTGTCAAGGCAAGCATATGAAATGGTTGCCAGAGCAATTCCACCTTGTATGTGAGCGATGATGACCCCTCCAGTTCTTGGAGCTTCATCAGCGCTTCTTTGCCAAATTCGTCGCACATCTAGCAAAGCCCAGCCAGCCAATCTCCATTCCCTAGGAAAACCGTGCTTAAGCCAAACCATGAGCGCTAAATTCACAACTGCAAGAGCAAACATTGCACCTGCAGGCGAATCGAGATGGGTGATTTGAATGTCTTCAAACATAGGCCGCAATTTCAGTCAATTTCAGTAATATCCGACTTGAATTAAACTACGATTCATGAACTTTTTTGAGAGGTGTTCTATTTGCAGCACAACGATATATGTTCCAGGCAAAACAGGAAGCCCGTTTTCACAATAACCTTCCCACCCCCATGTGCCTCGTTTTTGAACTGTTTCTGCCTCAGAAAGCGTTACAATCTCTTCTCCGTTAAAGTTATAAATTGACAGGCAGGCAACAAAATCAGTGTTCAAAGTGTTGTCTGTTAGCTCGTATGAAATTTGAACTCCATTTTCGTCTGAGTATGGATTGAGGTTAATTGTTTTCGGAAAAACATCAAGTTCTCCCAGATGAATATTGACATTTTCATCATTCAATTGTGTCGCGAAATTTTTAAAACCAGGTGAACTCCCTCCGTGTGAACTCGGAGCACTGATCCAAGTTTCACTCGACTCTTCGACCCTTTCTTGAGAGATGTCTTGTGAAAGTTCTTTTATTGTGACTCGATCGATTTCTACAATTGTGTCCTCAAATTTTGCAATCACGAGCTCTCTTCCGTTCTGCAATGAAGGAATCGGAAGCTCTAGAATGACGGATTCAGATTTGCGATTGATGACCCATGATGGGCATTCAGAAAAAGCGAGTATCCCAGATTCAGGAAACATCCAGTGTATTTCCGACAATCTTCTGAAATCATTTGGAGTGGCACCGTCAGTCGTGGAGATGACACAATTATATGTGGAAGCTCGAGCTGAGTCGGGATTCTCAAAACCAAGAACACTTTTCCTCGCGACCTCAATAAACTCTCCACCTTTTACTTTGGGATTTGATAAAAGTTCATTTAAATAAACCTGACTTTCGGAGCGGTACTGCAAGGGCACAACCCAAAATTTATTTTCGCTTATTGCACTCCTTTCAGCCCTCTTCCAAGCATGACATTGAAGCAGTACAGACGAGGAATCTTCATGGGAAAGTAGCGGGCTGCTAGCTGTTGCTTGGTTTTGGCCAGAACCATAAAACGCCCAATCAATTGCAGGTGACCAGTTATCACTGAGAAGTGTTGTTGAGTCCATGGCATAAGGGCTGTGCCAAGCAAGTCTTCCATCTAGCAAACCAAAGAGGATTGTGTTTTCAAAGATGGGGTCTACTTCTTCGGTAAAAGTTTCCTCGATCAGATCGGTCGTCCAATTTTTGCCATTGTTGGAAGCTTCATCATTGCTAATCCTTTTAAGGGCATAGCCTCCTTCTGCTTTTTCTTTGTCGACATGCCAACACCAACTGTATTCCACAAGATCTAAAATCAAATCGCCAAGTCTAATTTCTATTGTACCACTTTTCTCAGCCAAGGCGACCCATTCATTTGTGTTTGAGGAGTTGATTTTCAAGGATTGGTGAGGTGTTAAAATGGGGGCGTCAGTAATGGCCTTAGAATTGATCTCAAGGTTATGCAGATCGATTGAGTGTTCACTTGTGTTTGAGATTTTAACCCATTCTTCTGTCCCAGAATCGGCATTGGGGTTCGTAAGAAAACCTGTAATCTTCAAATCTCCCCACTGAGGTGGTGCTACAGGCGTCCAGTCAAAAAGCGTGCATGAAAAAGATGAGTCGCCGGAGCATGGACGCACGCCATCAAATGTGATGTCGAGCGATTCATTTAGAGTTAAAGGTGAGGAGAAGTGGGCAGTCCATGAGGAGTTTTCCCAAAGTAAATTCGTGCTGACATCATTCATCGTTGCGACGACGTCACAAAGTGGATCGATATCTTGGGAAAATGAAAACTCCAAAACATGTTCGCTTAGAAGATGGGCTTTGACATGAAAATCTTGAAATATCAGGCTGGCTTCAGCGGTTTCAACTTCTCCAGAAAACCAAGGATTTGCAGCGAAAATATTCGAAGAGGGAGACCAGTTTGAAGCCAGTCCGCATCCCCCGGTATAAATTTTACTTGTGGACCTAGCGGGTATTGAATAGGGTTGCCACCATGTTCTGTCGTAGATAATTTGATCAATCAATGTGCCATCATAACGAAGGAGCGTGAGGCTCATTCCGTTGTCATTAAGACTTGTTACTCCAGGAAGCTCCGCTTGTAATTTCGGAGACGGGGCGAACTCACAAGAATCAAACTGAAGTGTAGAAATTAAGAATCGTTCTTTTGGAGCTAAAACCCCATCCCATCCATTGCGTGGAATCATGTTAATGTGTTCTGTTAAAGAAGAAGTGCTATTTGCGATGACACTCCATGTGCCAATGTCCACATATTTGTCAGAACGATTTAAAATCTCGATCCACTCTACTTCTGGGAAACCTATAGACGGCGTAGCATCAATGAACAACTCAGTTATGACAAGGTCTCGAAATTGAGCTGAATTGAGAGGTGTGTAGACGACCTGTATCACAGTGTCAATCTCAGTTGTTTTTATTTTAAGGGCTTTGTAAACTTCGTCTGAGAGAGAGGTTGGCAGCGTAAGAAAACTGATATGAGGTGATATGTTAGATGTAGTCATAGCTGCATTTGATGACACTGGCCTAGACCATACAAGCTGCACAACAGTGCTATCAATGGCTCGATGTGACAACAGTTTTGGCTTTTCAACAGCACCCTCTGTTGTGAAGAAACGATGTAACCCCCAAGAAAACGCATTGGTGTTCGATGATGTACACTGAACTTCAAATCCAAAACATCGGGGATGCCAATTTGTTTCAGAGCTGTCAGAGTTGATGTTAAATTGAGAAATTATAGGGATTTCCCAACCCTCATTGTGTGCACCAGCATCAAGTGAAACGCGATAGTCCTGAGTCGACATCTTAATCGATAAATCCAAATCAAAGGGCTGAGAAAAATCGAAAAAAGGGGAAGTTATTTCTGTGTACCCATTTAAAAAGGTGTTTGAAATAGCTAAAGGATCATTGCTGCCATTTTCTCCGACCGCAAATACAAGGGCATCGCTAGGAATTCCTCCTGTGGAATCTGACAGACCATTCTCACTTAGAAAAAACCGAGAATTGTTGTTGTTTGATCCCATCAAATCTTGCCTCCATCTCATGTCAAATCGGAATTCGTCAAAGGCTTCTTCAACACACCCACATATTCGATACATTCCCGCTGAGGGCGCATCGAGTGTCCAAGATTCAAGACCTTCTTGCTCCCAACCTGAAGAGATTTGCCAAGTCACAGAATCTGAACTTACAGGGGCGGATAAAAAAGAAATGACAGAGAGTAAATACATGTATATCGGCTATTTAAGCAAAGTTCTGTTGGTTCATAAGATTTACAAAACCACCTACAAAACAGTTGTATACTCTCACAAAGTTTTTAGCTTTGTTTTATGAAATCACTACGCATTGCCATTGTGGGCGCGACAGGTTTGGTTGGGAAAACCATGCTGAATATTCTGGGAGAAAGAAACGTCTCAATTTCGCAATTGATCCTTGTAGCGTCTGAACAATCAATTGGAAAAGTCATCGAATTTCAAGGAGAGAATATTTCGATTGTAAGCTTGCAGACTGCGCTGAGTAAAAACTTAGATGTGGCAATTTTTTCAGCAGGAGGTGATGTGAGTCGACAATGGGCACCTCAATTTTCTGATGCAGGCGTGACTGTAATAGACAACAGTTCTGCCTGGCGTATGAATGAAAACATCAAATTAATTGTACCTGAGGTGAACGGGGTCTGCATGACGTCACGTGACATGATTTTTGCCAATCCCAACTGCACTACAATGCAATTGGTGATGGTTCTAAAGCCTCTTCACGATCAATTCCAGATTGAAAGAGGAGTTGTAAGCACATACCAAAGTGTGACCGGCACGGGTCAAATGGCAGTTTCCCAAATGGCTGAAGAGCGCGCAGGCCTCACGCCATCTAAAATGGCCTACCCACATCCAATTGACAACAACTGCATTCCACATTGCGATGTCTTTCAGGATAATGGCTATACAAAAGAGGAAATGAAAGTCCACAACGAAACAAAAAAAATCATGGGGGATGACTCAATTTCACTGAGCTGTACAGCTGTCCGAATTCCTGTGATGGGGGGACATGGTGAGTCTGTTTTTTTGGAGTTCAAATGTGATTATGAAATGGAGGACGTGAAATCCGTGCTTTCCAATTTCTCGGGCGTGACTGTGCTAGACAATCCTGACCAAAACGAGTATCCGATGCCGATCAATTCTCAGGGGAAAGATGAGGTTTTTGTAGGACGATTACGTCGCGATTTATCTAACCCACGTGGCTTACACCTTTGGATTGTAAGCGACAACCTTCGCAAAGGCGCCGCTACAAATACAGTCCAAATTGTAGAAATGTTAAACTCTGCAGGTCGTTGGGGATAATTTTCCATAGACATCGATGACTTATCGCAGCTGTGTGGGTATTTTGCAGATTATAGTAAAACCAATGAAAACATCAATTTTAACTTGTGTCGCAATTCTATTTGTGACAACTTCTTTTGCTCAAACCACGATTCGTGGCAGAGTAATCGACGTTACATCAGGCAATGGCTTAATTGGCGCATCGGTGTATTTAGAGGATTTTAATGCGGGTGCATTCACCGATTTCGATGGATTTTTTCAATTTAAAACACGGGTTTATGGCCAAACAAACGTGGTTGCAACAACGATGGGCTACACCACAGTGAAGAAGTACATCTCCCTGTCTGGAACGGGGCTCATGAACATGGGAGACCTTGTTCTTGAGCCGAGCGCAATTGGCTTGCAAGAGGCAGATGTCATTGCTTCAGTATCCGTTGATCGTGCAACACCAGTTGCAGTTTCAACGATTGACGCACGAGAAATAGAAGAAAAATTAGGCGACCGAGAACTCGTAGAGATCTTAAATTTCACTCCAGGGGTCTACGCAACCAAAGGTGGAGGTGGATTTGGAGATAGCAGGATTAACATTCGTGGATTTGATCAAAGCAATGTGGCAGTTCTTGTCAATGGCATTCCAGTGAACGACATGGAGAATGGTTGGGTGTATTGGTCAAACTGGGCAGGTCTTGGCGATGCTGTCAGAACCATGCAAGTTCAACGCGGCTTGGGGGCCTCTAAACTCGCAATCAATTCCGTCGGGGGAACCATTAACATTGTCACAAAAGCCACTGATATAGTAAAAGGGGGAAGTTTTAAAACATCGATTACTGACTATGGACGGACGAAGCATATGCTCTCTCTGAGTTCAGGGTTGCTTCCCAATGGTTGGGCAGTTAGTGCGATAGGTTCACGAACCTATGGAGAGGGTTACGTCGACGCGACATTTGTAGATGCTTGGAGCTATTTCTTGACTGCAGCAAAAGATTTCGGAGGTCACCGACTGGTATTTACAGCCATAGGAGCTCCACAAACACATGGTCAACGCAGAGGTCAACTCTCGGTGGACCGCTTTAATGACATCAACAACCTCCCAGACAGCTTGGGTTACGAAGGTCACAGATGGAATGACGACTGGGGTTACCTGGACGGAGAAGTACTTAGCTCGAGGGTGAATGGATATCACAAACCACAAATCGCACTCAATCACTACTTCCAGCTTAGTGAGCGCTCGCACATTTCTACTTCTGCTTATGTGAGTTTCGGAAGAGGCTATGGATCTAGATATGACGGAACGAGTAACCCTCGACTTTATGAAACCCTTGCAGACGGATCAACCGTAAAAACCACAAGAAACTGGGACTATCTCTATGATACAAATGTGAATAGCACTCTTCCGGTCACGTATCCTGCTTTCGAAATCGCTTTTAACGAATCAACCGGAGCGTGGGTAGACACTCTTCAATACAAAGGAAGTCCGGTGATTTTCAATGGAGATACTTTAACAGGCGGAAGATCGAGAAGTGTCATAGAGAATGCACACAATGAGCATTTTTGGACTGGAATACTAAGCACCTTTAAATCTGAAATCACTCCTAACCTCCATTTGATTGCTGGAGTGGATATGCGTTATTATGAAGGAAAGCACTTCACACGCACTTCAAATTTACTGGGTGGAGACTTTTACATGCAGTCATTCTCAAACGCAACGGGATATGGCATTAACCCTGACTATCAACTGATGGCAACCGAGGGGAACAAGGTGGATTATGATGACACTGGGTACGTGAAATACGCAGGGTTCTTCACTCAGTTAGAATACAATTCAGATAAGATATCAGCATTCCTTGCTGCAACAGGTTCTTACACTGGATACCGCCGCTATGATCCGTATACTTACTTTCGTTATGATGAAACTGGAATGCAGGAGGTGACGGAATACAATCAGGATACGGAAGAGTATGAGACCACAGAGCAATTTGTGTATGGCGCACTTAGCGAAAAGGCAAGTGCTCCAGGATACAATGCAAAAGCGGGGGGTTCCTTCGCGATTACAGAGGCAAACCACATTTACGTCAATGCTGGAGTTTACTCGCGTGCACCTTTTATTAAAAATGTTTTTCCAAATTATCAAAATGTGCTTTCAAATGACAACCTTGTCAATGAAAAAGTGGAAGCTCTTGAGATAGGATATCGTGTTAGATTGCCAAGAGCATCTTTTGATATAAATGTTTACCATACGAAGTGGAAAGACAAGTCGATCATGTCCGGGCCCATACTTAGGCCTGATGGGACAGAGTATAGAGCTTTCATCAGAGGCTTGATTGAGACCCACGATGGAATTGAACTTGAATTTCGCACCAAACCACTTCCTAATCTCGAGATCGGAGGTCTTGTTAGTCTTGGAGATTGGAGATGGGACAATGATGTTGATGCTGAAATTTTAGACGAGAACACCAACGAGGTTATTGACTCACTTCACATTTATTCAGCAGGGTTAAAGGTGAGCGACGCTCCGCAAACACAGTTTGGTCTTCAAGCTCGAATGGACCTTCCTAAGAATTTTCGTCTTGGAGCAAGTTATGTGTACAACATGAACTTATATGCGCAATTTGAGATTGATCAAGACAGGGATGATGAGGAGAGAATTGGAGTTCAGCCAGTTCAATTGCAAGATTATGGATACCTTGATGCTAACCTGAGTTGGAATACCAGAGCAAGTGGCTTTGACGTTCGCTTGGCTTTGAACATTCAAAATGCGATGAATACGATCTACATGAATGAGGCAAATGAAACCTGGATCACAAATGCTCAAACAGGGGTGAAGGAACAGGGCACTGTTGAAAACGGAAAACTAGTGGGGTATTGGTCTTACGGTCGCACTGTATCTTTCTCAGTTAAAATAGGATTCTAATTGCATTAATGATGTTGAAAACCCCCTTGTTCATTTTACTGTTTTTATGCGCGACTTCTTTGTCAGCTCAGCCTGATGGGCCTAGTAAAGTGATCAAAACAAACCCTTTCGGGTTTTTTCAAGATCAGTACCAACTTGGTGTTGAGCTCGCATTAACAGAAACGTTTTCTGTACAAATGGCAGCAGGAATGATTGCTGGATCAGGGTTTTCTATCGACTCGATTTCAATGGAAACACTCACATCAGAGCTGTCAGGACTAATTGTCATTCCAGAAATCAGATTCTATCCAGGCGGAAACTCTTGTGAAGGTATCTATGTAGCTGCTGTTGCACGTTTTAGAAAAGACACATGGAAAGTTTCAGGAGAGGACTGGTATACTAAAAATTCCAAAGGAATAGCAGCTGTCCTGGGATACCAATGGTATGGCGATGGTTTGATTGTTGATTTGTTTCTTGGACCTCAGTTTAAAAGTGAAAGTACAGAGCTGTTTGATGGTTATTTGTCAGAAGTCCCCATCCGGTTCGTCGGAGAGAATGGAGTTAGATTTGGCATGAATGTTGGTTTTGGCTGGTAAAATATAGAATTATATGAAGAAGAGTTTAGTAGGATTTTTATTTCTCGCGATTTTTCTCGCGTCGTTCACCTCAATACGTGCACAAGGACCAGATGAATATTGGATCGGGTTAGAGCAGTTTGCTGTTCATTCTGACGGAGATCTTTCTGGAATGACCACATGGAGAATGTATTTACACATGCTCGATGCAGACGACTATCTCTCAGCCTGTACCGGTAGTGAGAATTACCCCTGGATTATGGAGTCAACATCTTCACCGGCGTGGTACCAACATCCAGCTGCAAGTGAGACTTTTGCGAATGCGATTAATCCAGCATTTTATTCTGCTTTTCCTGATTTGGAATATGACAGTTGGCTCACTATAGGTGTTGAGAACTCCATAGACCCCATGGAAATACTTGCTTTAACAGATCCGACTTACAATGCTTTTGCTGCTTTCGAGGCTGGTGAGAATGTGATATCTAATACCGCTGTTGGCAATGGTTGGGCTACGCTATTTCCAGGTTTGGGTGCAGACAACGCTGGCTTTGCCGGAGATGATTTGGCAGTTCTGATCGGTCAATTGACAACTTCAGGAACGATATCTGGATCTATCTATGTTCAGATCTTCCCTTGGGGAATTCAATCTCCAGACCTAAGACTTCTTCTTCCTATACTGTATGCTCCTTCTCAGTGTATGGACTCTTTGGCTTGTAATTATGACGAGAATGCTTGGACAAATGACGATTGTGAATATGGTCCATCAGCCGGAACAATTGAAGGAAATGGTTCTGTAGAGGTAGGAAGTGGCGTGTCTGAATGGTCCTACTCTTGTAGTGACGAAGCAGCTTCCTTCGAGTGGACGATTGCTGGAGGAACGATACTTTCTGGTCAAGGAACATCCTTTGTAACTGTAGAGTGGAGTGGAGATATATCAGATGGCGTTCTGTCAGTTGTAGCCTCTTCTAATGGAGGTTGTGCAGGCGTAGTTTCTACGATGGATGTGAATGTGGTCATGGGTCTTGAAGACCTTGTTTTTTCACAAAACCTGGATGTTTTTCCAAGCCCTACTTCTTCAGCGATTACACTATCTCTAGGAGTAGAATTTGCTGCATCGAATATCCATTTCGAAATTTACTCAATCACAGGTCAGAGGGTCATGGAATGGATGCTTTCTGAGTCAGATATAGATGTTTCAAGCTTGTCAAACGGCACTTATATTGTTGCGGTTACAACACCACGAGGGGTCCTTCGTCAGTCTTTTGTCGTGGCTAAATAAGAAACGGCAAGCAGCCAAGCGAATGCATTTTTTATTTTAAAACGAGAACTTCCAAAGGTTCTCGTTTTCTGTTTTGTTGAGGTTCCTCAGAAGTTCTGCCGACAGCCATCATAGACATGGGGATAATATATTCTGGGAGCTCTAAAAACGCAGACAATTTCGTTCTGTCAAAGCCTCCTATTTGGTGTGAGTGGAATCCCAAGGCAGCTATTTCTACGAGCATTTGTCCTACAGCAAGACCGCAACAGTACTGGGCAGAAGGGTCAAGCTGGCCATTGAAATCACTCTGTGTTTTTGCTAGCACAACGGCGATTCCTCCACAGTCCTTCATCCACTTGCTATTTGATTCAACAGGGAAAGATAGCATTTTCTCAAAATTCTGATGATCGCGGGAAATGTATACGAATCTCCACGGTTGGTTGTTGTAACCAGACGGGGCCCAACGAGCAGCTTCAAAAGCTGATTCAATATCCTCAAAACCAACATTTGTTTTGTCGAAAGAATAAGGGCTAAATCTTTTTTTAATCGTTGTAAGTACTGACATTTTTTTGATTTTTTAATTTAACGAATTACATCTCCAGGATTCACTCCTTCTTCTGGAGTAACGAACTTCAATCCCCCATCATTTGTGGATGCCATCAGAACCATCCCCCAACTTTCTACTCCTTTTATGGTCCGTGGCTCGAGATTTGCTAAAAGCACCACCTTGCGACCGACAACATCTTCTGGCGAGAAATGCTCGGCGATGCCGGAAACGACCGTTCTCACGTCGAGGCCTGTATTTACAGTCAGCTTGAGAAGTTTCTTGGTTTTTTTCACGGCCACACATTCCGTTATGGTCGCCACTCGGAGGTCCATCTCAGAAAAATGATCGAAGGTAGTTGAGTCTTTTTGAAGCATCACAGTGTTTTTATTTGAGTCATTTGAATCGACTTCTTTTTGACCAAGTTTCGCTTTCTCAGCTTCGACAGTTTCTTCGTCAATTTTTGTAAATAAGATTGGTAAATCTCCCAATACGGTGCCGTTTTTTACAAGTGAGGGTGAGACGTCATTCCATTGGAGACCATTTACTCCGAATGAGACAGATATTTTTTCAGCTGTTCTTGGCAGGAATGGTTCGAGTACGATTCCTAAATTTCCTACCACTTGGCAAGCAAGGTGCATGATTGTTTTTACTCTCTGAGGGTCAGTTTTTTGAATTTTCCATGGCTCCTCCTCAGTGAGGTATTTGTTACCTCGTCGTGCAACATTCATGGCTTCGAGTTGGGCTTCGCGGTAGCGATGGCGTGAGATTAAATCACCGATTCGTTCACCCGCTCCAGACAGAACATCGACAAGCGATTTATCGACCTCCGTTAAAACCGATTCTTTCGGAGCCATTGGAACAATGCCGTCGTAATACTTTCGCGTCAGTACGAGGACACGATTCACGAAATTTCCAAGAACATCTGCCAGTTCATTGTTGATCCGATCTCGGTAATCGTTCCAGGTAAATTCACTGTCTCGCTGCTCTGGCATGATGGATGTCAGAACGTACCGCATGGGATCGCTTCCCAACGGATTATTTTCCAAGAACTCACTTACCCAAACAGCCCAATTTCTAGAAGTTGAAATCTTATCACCCTCCAAATTCATAAACTCATTTGCAGGTACATGGTGAGGCAATATAAAATCTCCGTGTTGCTTAAGTAAAATCGGAAAAATGATACAATGGAAAACAATGTTGTCTTTTCCGATAAAGTGGAGTAATTCGGTGTCTTCATTTTGCCACCAGTCACGCCAATCCTTTCCATTCTTCTCAGCCCACTCCATCGTGGCTGTAATATATCCAACAGGAGCATCAAGCCAAACATAGAGGACTTTCCCGTCAGCCCCTTCTACAGGAACTGGCACTCCCCACTTTAAATCGCGGGTCATAGCTCTACTTTGCAATCCACCGTCGATCCAACTTTTACATTGGCCTAAAACATGGCTTTTCCAGGCTTTAGCATCATGATGCACTTTTCCGTCAAGCATCCCATTTTCGATGTAGTCCTTCAACCACTCCTCATGTCTTCCCATAGGTAAATACCAAAGAGTAGTAGGTTTTAAAATCGGTTTTGCACCACTAAGCGTCGACTTGGGATTTATAAGTTCTGTCGGGGAAAGAGTCGCACCGCACTTCTCGCACTGATCTCCATAAGCACCATCTGCATTGCATGTGGGACATGTTCCAGTAATATATCTGTCAGCTAAAAACTGGTCAGCTTCCTCGTCGTAATATTGCTCTTGGGTCTTGACCTCAAAACTATCATTCTCAAGGAGTTTTAAGAAAAAATCTTGGGCAACCTTGTGGTGTTTCTCACTGGAAGTTCTGCTGTAGTGATCGAAGCTGATGTCCAACCCTTTGAAGGCCCCTTGCATTTCAACGTGATATTTATCTACGATGTCACGTGGTGTTGTCCCATCTTTTTTTGCTCTCAATGTAATCGCAGCACCATGTTCATCACTTCCACACACCCAAAGTACATCCTCTCCAGAACTTCTCAAATACCTCACATAAATATCCGCGGGCAAATACGCTCCCGCCATGTGTCCCACGTGAATAGGCCCGTTTGCATAAGGAAGAGCCGAAGTAATTAGGCGTCTTTTCGGAGTCCTAATTCGAGGGGTCATTGATTGCAATTTATTCATTAGCCCAAAAATACCTCACTCCCCCCAGACTCATTAACTTCACCGCAAAGAATGTCACACAAAGTTTTTAATAGATGCTCACATCAGAAAAATTCACGACTTCAAACAGACCTAAACACCTTGAGCCAGGCGATAAAATCATGCTCGTAGCTCCAGCTCGATTTGCCTCTCAAAAGGCGATCCAAGACGCCGCCAATTCCGTCGTTGATGCAGGTTTTACACCTGTAATTCCATCTAACCTCGACGCGAAGTACCACCAATTTGCAGGCCTTGACTTGCACCGTGCTGGCCATCTCAATTCGGCATTTCGCGATCCGTCGATCCGCGCTGTTTTAGCGCTGCGTGGTGGATATGGTTCTGGTCGACTGCTCCCGCTTCTTGATTCTAAAGCCTACCTCTCCGATCCAACATGGATCGTGGGATTCTCAGACATTACCGTTCTTCATTCTTGGTCAACGAATCTCGGAGTAACCTCTCTTCATGCGCCTGTTGCAGGGACTTTCAACTCCACCTTACCAGCCGATGTTAATGCGATGTGGTCTGTATTAAGAACTGGATCAACGTTGAATCCCAAGTTGAAAGTTACTGGCGGAAACCTAAGCGTTTTATACTCCCTTCTAGGGACGCCCTATTTTCCCAATGTCAGCGGGTCTTATTTGTTTGTGGAAGAAATCGATGAATACCTCTACCACATAGATAGAATGTTTCTCTCTTTCAAGCTCGCTGGTGTTTTCGAAAAGGCGAACGGCCTCATGGTCGGAACATTTTCAGATATTCGGGACAACACCCTCAACGATGGGCAAGCTCTTGACAATCCCTTTGGCCTTGATTTGGGTGAAATCATCTCATCTCATGTTCCGGTCGACTTTCCTGTCACGTATGGCAATCCCATGGGTCACGGCGAGAGAAATTACCCGCTTCTATTGGGTTAAAAGAGTTTATTAAAACGCCAATTAAATGTGTTTTGTCCGCGTAGATTTACAATCTTAATCTCCTGGACGTGATTGGGGACGGGTGAACGAGTTTGGTCTAAATTCGCGTCATGTATGGAAAAATGAAATCACATCTCCAGCAGGAGCTTGTAAACATAGAGGAAGCTGGTCTTTTTAAAAGTGAACGTGTTATAGCCACCTCTCAAGATGCGGTGATTAAACTTACGGATGGCCAAGAGGTCTTAAATTTTTGTTCGAACAACTACCTTGGTCTGAGCAACCATCCACGGGTCGTCAAAGCAGCTCAAAAGACGCTAGACACCCATGGATTTGGAATGAGTTCTGTGAGGTTTATTTGTGGGACACAAGACATTCACAAAGAACTTGAGAAGACAATTGCAGATTTTCATCAAACAGAAGACACCATTCTTTATGCCGCTGCTTTTGACGCAAACGGAGGTGTTTTTGAGCCATTGTTAACCGCAGAAGATGCCATCATTTCAGACTCCCTCAATCACGCTTCCATTATAGACGGAGTTCGACTGTGTAAAGCCAAGAGGTTCCGTTTTGCAAACAACAATATGATTGATCTTGAGCTTCAGCTGCAAGCAGCAGTTGAAGCTGGTTCTCGATTTAAAATTATTGTGACTGACGGAGTGTTTTCTATGGACGGCTATGTTGCCGAGATTGGAAAAATATGTGATCTAGCGGACAAGTACGACGCCTTGGTCATGGTGGATGAATGTCACTCAACCGGTTTTATCGGGAAAACTGGCAGAGGTTCGATCGAGTTGCGCGATGCGCTGGGCAGAGTGGATATTATTACAGGGACCCTCGGAAAAGCCTTGGGTGGTGCGATGGGCGGCTTTACAACAGGTCGCAAAGAAATCATCGAACTTTTACGTCAACGTTCTCGACCGTATCTTTTTTCAAACTCTCTAGCGCCAACCATCGTTGGGGCATCCCTCGAAGTCTTTAAGATGCTCGATGAAAGCACAGAGCTCAGAGATCGTCTGGAGTCAAACACCACGTATTTTAAAGACGGACTTCGCAGTGCTGGTCTTCCTTTTAATGATGGGGAGTCAGCAATCGTACCAGTTATGCTGGGCGATGCAAGACTGTCCCAAGACATGGCGAACCGCCTCCTCGATGAAGGCATCTACGTCATCGGATTTTTCTTTCCCGTGGTGCCTAAAGGAGCAGCTCGAATTAGGGTCCAGCTTTCAGCCTCTCACACGAAAGAACATATAGATTTTGCGCTTGCCGCTTTTGAAAAAGTGGCACGCGAACTCGGGGTGATCGATTAGCATGACCGCTGAAAGTTCTCACAAATTTATTGTGGTTGGAGGTGGGCTTTCCGGTACGCTGGTGGCCTGGGAACTTGAGAAAAGAGACGTAGAGTATGAAGTTTGGGATGCCCCTAAGAGCAAAGCAGCTCAAGACTCTCATGAACCATCAGAGCCCGAATCATCGAATCAAGCTTCGCGTGTTGCGGCAGGAATGTTCAATCCGGTATCGTTTAAAAGAATCGTTGAAGTTTGGAATGCAAGGGCCCATATGGAGGTCATGAGGGAGACCTATCAACAAATGGAACTCTTCCTCAAAATGCCTGGTAAAATCCTTCATCATTCCCCAATTATGCGCATTTTCCCTAGTGCTCAGTATAAAAAGCTCTGGAAAAAAAGAGTTCAAGAGAGTCATGCGGTATCACAATTTATTGAGCCTGCAAGTGATGAAAATCTAAAAGATGTCATTGCACCTCATGGCTTCGGGATTGTTCCTGAAGCTGGTTGGGTAGATTTGCCACTTTTGCTTGATTCTTTTCGATCTTTTCTCGAATCTAAGGGGCGGTTCAAGGAAAAGACCTATCACGCTTCCTGTAAAGAAAAGCACCCGTCCTCAAAATTTATCGATTGCAGGGGAGTAGGCGCATCAGAAGAGCTTGCATGTCACAATTTAAAAATCCAATCAGATCACGGAGAAGTACTCACTTTAACTTCAAATATCAACACAAAAAACAGATGTCTTAACAGAGTAAAATGGCTCCTGCCTCGCGGAAACAACACCTATAAATTGGGTTCAACATACAAGTGGAATGTTGCAAAGAGTCTACCTTCTGCAGAAGGCCGTGAAGAGCTTCTTTCTAGCATTCAGCCTGTTCTATCACCTGAGATTTTCGACCGTTTTGAGATCACACATCACGAGACAGGATTTAGGCCTGCTTCTAAAGACAGGAGACCTTACGCAGGAAAGATTTCTGAAAACACTTACATTCTTAATGGATTAGGCACCAGGGGGGTGTTAATAGGTCCTGCGACAGCAGTGCATTTAGTCAGGTACATCATGGATGGAAAAGAGTTGCCTCACGAAATAAATACGGACAGGTATTTTGTTGAACAGATCTAAACAACTGCAAAAATCCCACACATTTAGAAGTTAGGAACCCATTTTGTAAAATAAGTTAAGAGCAAATGGAGTGGTTAACTTCGTGAGATGCTCACGCTAGGAATTCGAAATATGTATCTTTTGCTTTTTGCAGTCGCGATTTTGATTTCGACTTCATGGTTACAATCTGATCAGGGTGGGCCACAACTTGATGAGGCGAACACGATAGCCATTACAAAAGCCAGTTTTTTATTTCAATTTGCAAGGAGCAATGATTGGCCAAATGACAAAAAACAGGGTAATTTTAGAATAGGGATTCAAGGAAACACAGCGCTTTATCTTTTTTTGGTAGAGAAGTATGCTGGGCAAACGATAGGAAGTCAAATGCTGGAGGTTGTAGAGATTTCAGACTCGGAACAGGTGGTTGAGTTTACCCATGTTTTATACACAGAATCTGAAGGTGATCAGCTGATTCAGTTGATCAATCAAACGGCAGAAAAGCCCATTTTGGTCGTGACTTCAGTGAACTCTGATACAGCCATGCCAGAAGGAGCTGTTGTGAATTTTGTAGTTCAAACCAGCAGAATACGGTATGAGCTAGATATGGAGAATGCATTAAATCGGGGACTTGTAGTCGGCAATAGAATTTTATCATGGGCAGTCACGAGATGAAAAATTATTCAAGTATGATCCTGTTGATTTGGTTGTCTGTCTTATTTTCAGCACAGTCAAACGCTCAGAACGTAAATCCGGAAAGCATTGTCGATGCTGCTATTGACTTGGCCGAACAAGAATTGTTTGATGAAGCTCTCAAAATGATTGAACCGGCCCTTTTACATGTGGCCAAGGATGATGCACGCGCTTGGTATGTTTCGGGGTATTCTCACAAAGAAAAGTTTAAGAAGGAGGTGTTTTTAGTGTCTTCAATTTCAGCTTTGGCATTAAGCGAACGGGAGCAAGCGGTCAGCCAACTGATCAAAGCTTATGAAATCGATCAGCAATCAAGCACATCCATCTCCGAATTGTCACTCGACGCTTTGGATTATCTGTCAAAGACCTATATGAATGATGTGGTGAGTGGAGTTCGAGGTTTTACAAGGGGTATGGATGATGTGATTGTCGGATATTTCAATGAATTTGTTGCCATTCGAAGTGTGATGAATCAAAACGAAGATTGGACTCGTGAAGAGGTGGAGGTGGAGAAGAATTTAGCGAGGGCAAACAGGTTGTTGTTGGAAACTACACCCACAGATTCGGAGGAGCTGTTTGCCAGAGTTGTTGCCCATTATTACAAAGCGATTGAACTGGACAGAGAAGATTACACAGCTAGATATAATTTAGCGATTAACCTCTACAACAGAGGTGTTTCAAGACTTAAGTCGATTGATCATACAACAGCAATGTTTGAGCTGATGGAAACACAAGATGCATGTATCGAACTTTTCGACAAAGCATTGCAGCCCATGCTTGCAGCCCATACCATGTCCCCCAACAGAAAAGAAACCTTGAAGGGATTGACTACGATTTACAATGCTTTAAGCAACAAAGAGGAGAGTGACAAATACAAAAACGCTTTGGACAAGGTGTTGAAAGCAGAGGGACAGTAAGATGAAAACATCGGATGTAAAATTCAGGTTTACCATTGGATGGAGAATGTCTTTGGGATTTGGATTGTTCACACTTGCCGTAGGCGCTTTGTTTATTCAAACAAGATCTTTGTTAGGTGAAAGCAGAGTGATCGGTGAGAAGATTGATAACGAACTTGTTCCAAGTATTGAAGCACTTGAGGATTTAGATAGATCGTTGGGGGAGGCTAGGGTAAGCATCAAGCATTGGATTGCTTTTCAGAGCCGGTCTGACGATACTGAGAAACGTTTTTTAAAAACCACGATCTCAAAGACAATTCCTGAAAACGTTGCCAGATTGCAGGAAATGTATCCAGATTGGGATCCCAAAGCAAAAGTGCAACTTGACAGTCTTTATCTCGATATCGAGGGACTTTTTTCAGTTTATGAGGAGATTGAACGATTGCTGCCAGATTTTTCAAGTTACGACGACCCCATAGCGATGATGGACGCCGAATTCTATTCCTTAGATGGCTCACTGCTTTCGATTTACGACAGAAGCATACGCGCCAGATTGATTTCACTTTCTTCATTTCAAACATCTTCGCTGCGCGCAGCGACGACTCAGATGGAGCATTTGGGAGATCAACTCAGTTTCTTTGCGGGGTCAGTTTCACTTGCTGTAATTTTTTTGGGAATTGTCGTAGGCCTTGCGCTTACAAGATCGATTCTTGTGCCAGTCCGACACCTGAAGCAAGCTTTGTTATTTATGGGACGTGGTCAGCAGCCCGACGTTAAGGTTCCCATCACGCCAGATGAGATTGGAGATATGGCGGAAGCGGTAAACAGACTAGCCGAGGGTCTTCAAAAAACTAGAAAATTTTCTGAAGCTGTGGGTTCTGGAAACTTTCATGCGCCCTACGAGCCACTGAGTGATGATGACTCCTTAGGCCATGCTCTTTTGAGTATGCGAGATGACTTGGCCACAACAGAACGAGAGTTGGAGAAAAAGGTAGAGGACAGAACAGCAGAAATGTCCAAGCAAAAACGAAGAGCCGAAGAGCTTTACAGCGATTTACGTGACAGCATCAACTACGCTTTGAGAATTCAAGAATCCATTTTGCCAACAGCAAAAGAAGTCTCAGAGGTTTTTGACAACTCCTCCGTTTTTTACCGTCCGAGAGACATTGTATCCGGAGACTTTTACTTCTTTAGATCTGTGGGTAGAATTAGACTTGTAGCCGCAGTTGACTGTACAGGACACGGTGTGCCTGGAGCTTTTATGAGTCTTGTTGGTTACAATTCGTTGAGCCATGTAACGAAAGTGTATACAGAGCCTAGTAAAATCCTTGACAAACTGAACTCTGCCGCTTTGGATGTCCTAAGTTCGGAATCGTCGCCTGACCACCTACAAGATGGTATGGACCTAGTCATGTTGGCAGTGGATATGGAAAAAATGGAGCTTAAGTTTTCAGGAGCAAACAATCCCCTGTTTGTTGTTAGAGCAGGTGAACTGTTTGAAATGAAAGCTGATAAATTTGCAATCGCTTCATTTAAGCCTGATTCAAAGTCATACACTCAACAGGTTTTCTCTCTTGAGCATGGCGACACCATTTTTGCTTCAACAGATGGTTTTGTAGATCAATTTGGAGGCCCATTCGGCAAAAAATACATGCGGCGTAGGTTCAGAGAGTTGTTGGTTCGAATGTCTACAGTACCCATCAATCAGCACAAAGATCAATTTGCAAAAGAATTTGACAGTTGGAAAGCAAAAGAAGAACAAGTGGATGATGTTCTGGTAGTTAGCATTGTGATATAATGTTGAGTAAAGTCTGGGAATTTCTTAGGTCAGATAAAGCAATTTTAGTTTGGGCTAGCCTCGTGGGCGTGTTAGCTGGGCTTCTGGCAGTGGTGTTAAAAAATGGAGTAAATCTGATTCGATCGGGCATGTTTTCAGCTCAATCATGGATGAATTTTCAATCTTTGATTGGCTTTGGGCCGATCATAGGATTGCTTCTCACAGCTTGGTTTGTGAAAAAAGTTCTTGGAGGTCAGCATCCTGGGGGAGGCATTCCCGCAACGCTTCACGCGCTGTCGACGCGGAGAGGCGCTCTTAAGCGGACCTGGCTTTTTGCTCCTGTAGTTACTAGCATTCTCTCAGTTGGTTTTGGTGGATCTGGTGGGCTTGAGGCGCCTGCTGTTCAAGCTGGAGCTACAATAGGTTCAGAGATTGCGTCACGTACCAAGCGCAGTTTTCGTCGCCGCCGGCTTTTCATCGCTTGCGCTGCAACCGCATCTCTGGCGGCGATGTTTAAAGCGCCTGTCGCAGGTTTGATTTTTGCTGTGGAAGTGATTATGATCGATCTCACGGCTGCAAGTCTCGTTCCACTCATATTCGCTTCTCTAGCATCCTTGTTAACTGCGTACTTCCTCATTGAGGGAGAGGATATTCTTTCGGTCACACAATTGGCACCTTTTGATGTGAAAAGATTGCCTTTTTATATCGTTTTGGGTTTAATCGCGGGTCTTGGATCGGTTGTCTTTACAAAGTTTTATTTGATTTCATCTCGTGCTGTTTCTCGGTTTAAAAATCCGTTAACTAAAATCATTACAGCTGGATTGATTTTGGGTTCTTCTGTGGCAAGTTTTCCTTTCCTGTATGGCGAGGGCTATGAAGTTGTCAATTCATTGTTTATGGGTTCTTCGGATGTTATATCTAGGGAGTTAATTCTGTTTGATCATACTGAAGGCTTTGCGATAGTTGCAGCTCTCCTTTTTGCATGGGCTCTCAAACCTATATTAACAGGATTAACAGTTGGAGCTGGAGGTGTTGCAGGAGTTTTTGCACCTTCACTTTTCGGTGGAGCTTTGTTGGGGTACATTTTTGCGATTTCAGTCAATATGGTTTTTGGGCCAGACACAATTCCTGTTGGAAATGCTGTTTTGGCTGGTTTGGGGGGAATGATGGCTGGTGTTCTCCACGCCCCTCTAACGGCGATTTTTCTGGCTTCAGAAATCAGTGGTGGCTACGACCTCTTTGTCCCGTTAATGCTGAGTGCCGCACTTAGTTACTCACTTTCTAAATACCTTGTTAAAAACAGCATTTACAACCGGGAGCTTGCAGAAAGAGGAGAGTTACTTACCCACGATAAAGACAAAAGCGTACTCACTCTGATGAATCTGTCAGATGAGATTGAGACCGACTTTCTTCCCGTACGACCAGACTACACTTTAGCTATCCTTGTTAGGGTGGTAGCTAAAAGCAAAAGAAACATACATCCAGTAGTCAATGAAAATGGACTCCTTTTAGGTCTAATTGACTTGCAAGACATTCGCCAAATTATGTTTGATAGAGATAAGTATGAGACCACAACGGTCAATGACCTTCTTGTGATTCCTGACAACGTCATTAAGTCTAACGAAAAGATGGAGACGGTGATGTCGAAATTCGAAGTAAGTGGTGCATGGAATCTTCCTGTTGTCGATTCAAAGGGAGGGTATTTGGGTTTTGTTTCTAACTCTCGTTTGTTTGGTGTGTATCGAAAGTGGTTGAAAGAAACCAGTGGAGATTGATTTTCTAGGAATTTAAAAACCCAGAAGTTGCGTTAAAAAACTGTTCAGGTTCTTGCGCATGTAACCAATGGCCTGAGTTTTCTAAGCAAACATGTTCCAACAGCAAGTAATATTCTTCTAATTCTGTTAAATCTTCTGAGCGGACATACTCTGAAAGCGCGCCATAAATAAACAAGGTGGGAACCGTATTTGTAGAAAGATGAATCTGCTTGGTAACATCTAAAAGATGAACGGACAATGCTTCCAGGTTAAATCTCCATGTATATCCACCTGATTTCTCTCTTCTTAAGTTTTTCATTAAAAAGGAAATTAATACAGGATCCTCACCAAGTTGGGATTCTAACACTGCAAAGACTTCATTGCGAGAGTTAGCTATGGCAGGATTTGTTGATTTAAGTGCTTTGAAAATGTGCTCATGGTGAGGAGTGTATGCCTTAGGCGAGATGTCAGCAACAATTAATTTAGAGACTCTGTCGGGGTGGTTTTCAGAAAAAAGCATCACTGTTTTACCACCCATACTGTGTCCCAAAAGGCACGCTTTTTCAATGGAGTGGTCATCTACATATTTCAAAAGGTCTGCCGCCATTAATTCATAGGAATGGTCTTGTGAGTGTGGACTTCTCCCATGATTTCTAGCATCAATGAGGTGCACTCGGAATTCAAGAGCATATTTCTTAGCCAACGTTTGCCAGTTGTC
>MDSY01128073.1_pt1 | contig 25487 bp, 24 predicted proteins | sample 811131 | NCBI WGS metagenome assembly MDSY01 (sample SAMN05326643, study PRJNA326480) | marine metagenome | isolation source: seawater | place: Atlantic Ocean: South West | collected 2010
GGGCGCAGGAAAATGGCAAGCGCTGACTTGCGCTCATATGGGCATAAAAGGCGTAGCTAAGGAACTTGTCAATAACGATGCTGCCGCAAGCCATGTGACCTTAGGGTGAGGCTGGCTTAGTTAGTAACGCATTTTTTTGTGTCACCCAAATAATACTCATCTTTGATGTGCAGCTAGTCCTTACCAAACGTCTTCTTTTGTATATCACCATGATACAATAATGACTACTTAATTGAGGTCATCTAACCATGTCTAGCAACACGTTAATCTTACTTCTTATACTCTTCTGTATTGGTATGTCTGCAGCAATCGCCGTAATTGTTGTGCGGCAAAGAAGAGCCTTTAAGCTTAACCAACAACGCATTGTTGGCTTGCAAAATATGCTGGAGAAGCAATACAATAATCGCGTAGAAAGTATAGCTTTGATAGCCAGGGCCATGGTGGATAAACAATGTGAGCCTACAGAGGGGTGTATTCGTTTAAAACAGTTGTTGGACCAGATTGAGCCCGACTTACTAAAGCAAGATCAATATAAGGTTATTGCGTTAATTTATAGCACAACTGAACACATGCCGATTAAGGAGCAATGGAAGCAACTGGAGAAGAAAGCCAAACATAAGTATACCCAACACCGAATTGCTCTTGAAGTTGAACACGCAGGTGAGATTCATGCTGCTGCAGTGGCATTAGTGCAGCATGATTTCCCAAGTTACCAAAGTTTAGGTTAAGGCCTTTCTAATACGGCTTACAGCCTCTTCTAATACCGCTTTAGGGCAGCCAAAATTAAGCCGCATAAAGTTTGTGTCATTAAAGTTACTGCCTGGTGATAGGCCTACACCGGCAGTTTCAAAGAAAGCGCAAGGGTCTTCCAAGTTGAGTTCAGATACATCAATCCATGCTAAAAAAGTAGATTCTAAGGGTAGCATGCGCAGGCCCTTAATATCATTGAGTTGCTCCATCAGATAATCACGATTATCACATAAATACCCATTCATCGCGGCCAACCACTCATCACCATGGGTGAGTGCGGTAAGAGTAGCGGTATAACCGAATGGGTTGATTTCAGAAATAATGCCATGCATTTCATTTATAAAGGCCCGGCGTAACTTGTCATTAGGGATTACCGCCCACGAACAAGCAAGGCCAGCTACATTAAATGCTTTGCTAGCAGCACCTAATACAATGGAATTGTTATGAGCATGGTCACTAACATCTAGATAGGGGATATGTTGTTTATCCTCATCCAAAATAATATCAGCGTGGATTTCATCTGATACCAAAATCAAATTATTAGCTTCACAATAGGCATCAATCCGTAGTAATTCTTCGCGGCTGTAAATTGCACCGCCAGGGTTTTGTGGGTTACAAAACAACATTACTCTGGCGTCTTGAGCGTTGCGTTTTTCTAGCGCATCTATGTCTATACGGACTCTGTCTTGAGCATATGTCATGGCTAAATGGTTAGCCTGCTTACCTGCTGCCGCAGGAGTGGTATTAAAATAAGGATAAACGATGTCCGGTGTAAATACTTGGCTGTGCTGTTTGGATAAGCTGCGTATTGCAAGGGTTAAACTGGCCACAATGCCTGGCACCCAAACTACCCAGTTAGGTTCTACGTGGCAGTTGTATTTTTTTTGATAATAATCAGCCACTACTTGATTGCACTGTTCATCTGTTCGAGTGTAACCAAAAACACCATGCTTTACGCGATCTTCTAAGGCCTGTTGAATAACTGGCGCAGCCTTAAAGTCTGTATCGGCCACCCATAAAGGAATGACGTCTTGATGCTTATACTTGTCCCACTTTGCAGAGTTTGTATTGTGGCGATCCACCATAGTATCAAAAGAGAAGTTATCGCTGGCGTTCATCGTGTTTGGATCCTTTTGTGTATTGCCAGAGACAGGGTCAAAGGCTATATTAGGCGTTATCTTATGGGCCTCAGTTTGGACCATATTTCCCCCTTAATCTACGCTAAAACTGTGTTAATTTGGAGCTTCAGCCATGAGCAGTAACGATCGTGTCATCATCTTTGATACCACCCTACGTGATGGGGAGCAAAGCCCAGGCGCTTCCATGACACAAGATGAAAAACTACGCATCGCCAAAATGCTTGAAAAAATGCGTGTGGACGTTATTGAAGCTGGTTTTGCAATCGCCAGCCCAGGCGACTTTGCGGGTGTAAAATCTGTTGCAGATCATATTAAAAATAGCACAGTGTGTAGTTTGGCCCGCGCATTAGATGGTGACATTGATCGAGCAGGGGAGGCGTTAAAAAATGCTAACTCTGGTCGTATTCACACCTTTATCGCCACTTCCCCCATTCACATGAAGTACAAGTTACAAATGCCGCCAGAGCAGGTGCTTGAACGTGCTGCTTATGCCGTTAAACGCGCACGTAACTTAATGACTGATGTTGAATTTTCTTTAGAAGATGCCAGCCGCACCGATTTTGATTTTATGTGCCGTATAGTAGAAGCAGCTATCGATGCAGGTGCACGCACTATCAATATTCCTGACACAGTAGGTTATGCAGTGCCAGAGGAATTCGGCGCTACTATTCCCGTTTGATGAACGCAGTGCCTAACATAGACAAAGCCATCATTTCTGTACACTGCCACAATGACCTAGGGCTTGCCGTTGCTAATTCTTTGTCTGCTGTGAATAACGGTGCACGACAGGTCGAGTGCACTATTAACGGCCTTGGTGAGCGCGCAGGTAACGCATCACTGGAGGAGGTCGTGATGGCCATACGTACCCGCCAAGACGCTTTGCAAGTGACGACCAATATTGATACCAAGCACATTGTGCCTACGTCTCGTTTGGTATCTGGCGTGACGGGGTTCCCGGTTCAACCTAACAAAGCTATAGTGGGTGCCAACGCCTTTGCGCACGAATCAGGTATCCATCAAGATGGTGTGCTCAAACACCGTGAAACTTATGAAATAATGACTGCTCAGGATGTAGGTTGGAGCGACAATAAAATGATTATGGGTAAGCACTCTGGTCGTGCTGCTTTTCGTGCTCGTTTAGAGGAGCTAGGCACCAGCTTCGCTAACGATTCTGAGCTAAATGATGCCTTTAGGCGTTTTAAAGAGTTGGCAGATAAGAAACACGAAATATTTGATGAAGACTTGCAGGCCTTAGTCAGCGAGTCTGGCATTGAAGCGGCAAAAAACATACGCTTTAAACTCTCTTCACTATCAGTCACATCGCAAATAGGTGAAACGCCAGTGGCGCAGATCAAACTTATGATTGACGGTATAGAGGCCGATGCAAGTGCTGCTGGAAGTGGCCCTGTAGATGCTGTATTTAAGGCCATTGAACTGTTGGTTAAATCGAAAACTAGTTTGGAACTATACGGTGTTAACGCCATTACTAGTGGTACAGATTCTCAAGGTGAAGTCACTGTACGTCTAGAGAAATCAGGTCGGATAGTCAACGGCTTAGGCGCTGATACAGATATTATTATTGCCTCAGCTAAAGCGTATGTCCATGCCTTAAATACCCTAGATAGCGGTACTAAAAAAGCTCATCCACAAGTTTAATGAAATAGTAGAATAGACCATGGTTATGTTTCCTGTGTTGGATGAGGCTTCGCGTTTACAATATCTGCAAGCACTTGGAGTGACAAGCTGGTTGCCTACTGGTGCGTTGGTAGGTTCTCAGGTTAATGATGTGCTGTGGCAGGAAGAGCGGGAACACGAAGCCCTTAGCCTAATGGCCAATGATAGCTTAGGGTCATCAGAACTAGTGTCTTGTGAGTCGCATCTGTCTGCGCAGTCTGAGGGGTCTCCTGTGGCTTCATCTTCTGGATATAGTCAATATTCTCAACAGCCAAAAGTGATGGATCCTCAAGGGCAAACAGCAATGTTAGCAGAGACCTTAGGTGCACTTAAGGCTTCAGCTAGCCACCTACTTCCTTCCATCACGCAAACTTTGTCTCCCATATCATCGTCCAAATTGCCGAGTCGGCCAATTGACATGGATCAGTCTGCTCAAAAAGAGTCGCACGTTACTGAAGTTATTCGCCAGACACCTTCGATGGCCACTAATGTGTTGCGGCTGGCACCGCTGCACTTAGGATTGTCTCGGTACAGCAATGGTGTGGTGGTGGTTAACGATATCCCAGTGCAAGAAGGTGCGACTATGAGTAGCCCGATACAGCGCTTACAAACGGCTATTGTTAATTCTATAAGGTCTGCTTTGAAGGATACCAATACACAAACTCTGCCTGAAGTAACGTTGGAATTTAGCTGGCCGCTAGTGCCAGGCCCCCACGCGGATCACTCTTTGATAGGCGCTCAAAGTGGGCTTAAATATAGCCTAATAAAATTATTACAAGACAATTCATGCAGCAGAATGTTGGTTATGGGGCCAGCAGCTATGCAGTTACTTAAGCCCGACATGGCGCTGGGTGAAAGTGCTGAAGTTGAACTGTTTGATCTGACGGTTCAATCAGTCTACAGCCACAGCTTACACCAGCTATTAGCTGTGCCTAGCCTTAAGGCTGAGACATGGCTTCACCTACAAGCACTACTTAAGGTGCCTTAGCGCCATTTAAATTCTTTTTAATTACTTTGTATTCTTAACAACGGTTGCACTTATGATGATGGTTCGAGCTTTAGTTAAAGACGACATTGACCAGATTGTAGGTTTTTCGCTGGCCCCAAACGAACCTGATTGGTCAAAAGAAGCTTTATTAGATGCCTTAGATGGTATTTCAAATGGCACTTATCTAGCTAACGTTGGTTTAGATCAAGTCACAGGTCAGGTGGTAGGCTTGGCCATAGCTAGTTATATTTTTGATCAAGCGGATGTGCAACATGTAGTGGTCGATAAGCTGTTTAGAGGACAAGGTTTTGGGCGCCAGTTGTTACAATCGCTGATTAAAGGCTTAGTAGTGCGAGCAGTGGGAACTTTATTTTTAGAGGTGCGGCCTTCCAATCAAGTGGCCGTGGCCTTATATCAATCGATGGGTTTTGAGTGCATACAAAAACGCCAGGATTATTATCCCGGCGTCGATGGTGTTCGCGAAGACGCGTGGGTGTTTAGTCTAGCGTGTCGGTAGCGACCTTATAATCTGGATCTTCAATAACATTTAACTCCACCATGTTGCCTGCTTTAGACAGTAGGCTCTTACAATCTGAACTTAGGTGGCGAAGATGTAAGGTTTTACCCGCGCGAGAATATCGCTCAGCTAAAGTATCAATTGCTTCCAAACCTGAGTGATCAGCTACGCGGGAGCGCTCAAAGTCGATAATGACATCGTTTGGGTCTTGGCTTGGGTCAAATAACTCCAAAAAGTTTTGTACCGAACCAAAGAAAATCGGGCCCCGTAGGTAATAAATGCGGCTGCCATCCACGTCTTGGTGTGTTACCTGAGTATGTTTAGCGTACTTCCATGTAAATACTAAAGCGGAACAAATAACACCAACTACTACGGCGATAGCAAGGTCGGTGATTACCGTAACGCCAGATACTAAGACTAATACGAAGGCATCAGATTTAGGGACTTTTCCCAAAATACGAAAGCTAGACCATTCAAAGGTGCCCACCACCACAATAAACATGACGCCTATCAAGGCAGCAACAGGAATCATCTCAATAAGGGGTGATGCTACCAAAATAAAGGCCAGTAGAAATAGCGCGGCGCTAATGCCAGACAGGCGACCACGGCCACCAGAATTTACGTTAATCATACTCTGGCCAATCATGGCACACCCACCCATACCACCGAACATGCCGGTAGCAGTGTTGGCAATACCTTGGCCTACACATTCTTTGTTACCACGGCCACGGGTGCCAGTGATTTCGTCAACTAGAGAAAGTGTTAACAATGATTCAATTAGCCCAATGGCAGCCAAAATGATGGCATAGGGCAAAATGATAATAAGGGTTTCTAAGTTATAGGGTACCTGTGGAAGATGGAAGCTTGGAAGTCCACCGGCAATGGAGGCGATATCACCTACAGAGCGAGTGTTCAAGTTCAAGCCAACTGCTAACAACGTGACCACCAAAATAGCTGCTAATGACGAAGGTATGACACGGGTGAATTTAGGTAAAAAGTGAATAATGGCCATGGTGAGGGCAATAAGGCCAACCAGCACATACATCTGCATTCCTTCTAACCACTGTAAGTTACCATTATCGTCGATGAACTTAAACTGGCTCAACTGTGCCAAAAAGATGACAATGGCTAAGCCATTAACAAAACCTAGCATTACTGGATGAGGCACCATTCTGATGAATTTTCCTAGTCGTAAAATACCAGCTAAGATCTGTAATATGCCCATTAATACAACAGTGATAAAGAGGTATTCGACACCATGATCAGCTACTAATGACACCATGACAACGGCTAAAGCGCCGGTAGCGCCAGAGATCATTCCTGGGCGGCCACCAATAATAGCCGTGATTAAACCTACCATAAAGGCAGCATATAAACCAACTAGCGGGTCGACACCTGCTACAAAAGCAAAAGCGACCGCTTCAGGTACTAGTGCGAGGGCGACCGTAAGGCCAGAGAGTATGTCATTTTTTGCATTAGCCGGAGCACGGCTTGCGAGATCGAACATATTGTTTCCTGAAAGTTGGTGCATCAAAAAGGCGCATACTATACGTAAATTAACGAAATTTTTCAACGATAGGATAGAGGGTTGGTTGTTTTTTAACCAGTTATTGAGTGTTTTATATTGAGGAAAAGGCGCTAATCAGCGACAATAGGCTCATTATATGTGCACACTGATGCGCTCCCTATATTTTTAAAGATTGTACCCACTATGTCCAGTTTGATTGCAGAAGAAGTTGCAAGCCGAAGAACCTTTGCCATTATCTCTCACCCAGATGCGGGCAAAACCACCATCACCGAAAAATTATTATTATTTGGGCAAGCTATTCAAACAGCAGGGTCGGTAAAGGGTAAAAAAGGTGATAAAAAAGCTACCTCAGATTGGATGGCGATGGAACAGCAGCGCGGCATCTCGGTGACGTCCTCGGTGATGCAGTTCCCTTATCAAAAACGTACGGTAAACCTGTTAGACACTCCTGGACATGAAGATTTTTCGGAAGACACTTATCGAACCTTAACGGCCGTTGACTCAGTGTTAATGGTAATTGACGGCGCAAAAGGTGTGGAAGACCGAACTGTAAAGCTGATGGAAGTCTGTCGTTTACGAGATACGCCTATTTTCACCTTTATTAACAAGATGGATCGTGAAGTCCGTGAGCAAATAGAAGTATTAGATGAAGTTGAGGATGTACTTAACATTGCCTGTGCACCAATAACTTGGCCTATTAGTATGGGTAAGCGTTTTAAGGGCGTATACAACCTTTACACCGACACCTTACATATATTCACCCCAGGCCAAGGTCATATTATTCCTGATGATATCCAAATTAAAGGTTTAGACTCTGATGAGGCTGCAGAGATACTGGGTGAACTGTTAGATGAATTAAAAGAAGAAATTGAACTGGTTCGTGGTGCAAGCCATAAGTTCGATATGCAGTTATTCCTTGAGGGTAAACAAACCCCTGTATTTTTTGGCACAGCGTTATCTAATTTTGGCATACGTGAAATGCTGGATTACTTTGTAAATTGGGCCCCTGCACCTCAGCTTCGAGACGCTGGTGAGCGCGTAGTACAAGCGGTAGAGCCTAAGTTCACGGGGTTCGTATTTAAAATACAAGCCAATATGGACCCTAAGCACAGAGACCGTATTGCTTTTATGCGCATTTGTTCTGGTAGCTATGAGCGTGGTATGAAAATGCGCCATGTGCGTATCGGTAAAGATGTAAAAGTAGCTGACGCTGTTACTTTTATGGCTGGTGAGCGTTCTAATGTTGAGCAAGCCTGGCCCGGCGACATCATTGGTTTACATAATCACGGTACCATACAGATTGGTGACACCTTCACCGCTTGTGAAAATCTTAAGTTTGCTGGTATTCCTCATTTCGCGCCTGAACTTTTTCGTAGGGTACGTTTAAAAGACCCGTTAAAAATGAAGCAGCTTAAAAAAGGGTTGCAGCAATTATCAGAAGAAGGCTCAACGCAGCTGTTTATGCCGGGTAAAAATAATGATCTAATTGTGGGCGCAGTTGGTGTATTACAGTTTGAAGTGGTCGCTTATCGCCTGCAGGATGAATATAAAGTTGAATGTATATATGAGCCCATTAGTGTCAACACTGCCCGGTGGGTTGAGTGCGATGACCCTAAAATGCTCGATGAATTTAAACGTAAGGCAGCAGAAAACTTGGCAATTGATGGTGGTGGACACCTAACTTACCTAGCACCTTCTAGAGTGAACCTAAGTTTAACGCAAGAACGCTGGCCAGAGGTTCGCTTTCGGGCAACACGGGAGCACTAACGTCGATTTTAACGAGGTGGTTTGAATGTATCAGCTGATTGATAGCCATTGTCATTGGGACCACCCTCGTTTACAAAGCCTGCAGCCTCATCTTTGGCAATCTTGCCTTGCTCAAGGAGTAGGGCAGCTAGTCTCCCTGGCACCCAAAAAGCCTTATTCTCGAAGCAAATAGCCTTGTGTGAGCAACATCCATGCTGGCATCTAGCCCTTGGCCTTCACCCATACTTCAATGATCAGCATACTCAGCAGCACCTCACCGATTTGGCTGATGCGGTCGGTCGTAATAAGCTTGTTGCAGTAGGCGAAATCGGGTTGGATTTTATGTTGGATACAACGCTAGAAGGTTTCTCTATTGCGCTTCAAGAGCGCTGGTTCGTAGCGCAAGTGAAACTAGCTCAACAAGAAAAATTGCCCATCATCGTGCACAGTCGCAAAGCTAACGATCGTATAGGTCAGCTCCTAAGGCAGTTAAACTTTGATCAGGGCGGTATCGTGCATGGGTTTAGTGGCAATGTGCAGCAAGCTCAAAAGTTTACTCAGTTGGGGTTTAAAATAGGTTTAGGTGGTAACCTAACCTATGAACGGGCCGCAGCGATGAGGCGCTTGGCACAAGCTTTACCACTATCTGATATTGTATTAGAAACCGACGCACCTGATATGCCAATGGCTGGTCAGGATAAAAGCCAACCTAACCGACCTGATGAGCTACCAAGAGTGTTGGCAGTATTAACACAGCTGCGGTTGGAGTCAATGAGTGAAATTGCTATGCAAACTGCGGTTAACACGGCAACTGTGCTTAGGCTTAACTAACCAAAAAAGATATGCTTTAAATAAACATCACTCACTGATTGGTGCTAGTTAGCACATGTCTTCAAAGGGGTTGAGAACAGACAAGTCGACGCCTTTGGCATAGCCTGGAATTCGAATTTCGTGGCGGTTTATTAATAAATCTTCACCATTTAATACGTTATAACCAAATTTATAGGTGGGCTTTGACAGGCCGCGGATGCTTTTTAAATCATAATCTGCAGCCACTTGGGCATTTTGCTCTTGGGCTAGACGCATGTTATCCATAGCCTTAATACCATGCTTTTTAAGCATCAGCTGATTAGCAATATGAGGTCCCATTAAAACCGCGCTGGCGTTGTTGCCACCAAAACCCTTTGAATTCAGCAGTACAGTATCAATGCCTTGCGTGCACACTTCATGGTGTGCGGCTTGAATCGCAAGATGGCTGTTGTGAACGTCACTTGCTACGTGATCGATGGTAGCGATGCCCGGTAAAATACCATAGCGCCAAACTCCCAGAGAAACTGCAAGCTGGTCACCGCCTGCGGTACCTTGAGAGTGGCCAAGGTAGGCTTTTACAGCACCTACTTTCCAGCGTTCTATGCCAAACGCTTTAGCTGTTTCATTAATCACGTGGGATTCGGTAATGCGATTCTGTGGTGTGCTTGTACCATGGGCCTGTACGCAAGAGCGCAGGCGTAAAGACTGGTCGCCTAGCATGCTTTCTGTGAGCGCTGCAGCTTTTGCTAAGGTAAGGTAATTGCCTATGCCTGGGGCTGATATAGATTTTTTATGACCATCAGCACTAACAAATACACCAGGTACTGCGCCGTGAATTTGAGCCCCAAGTTTGAGGGCTAACTCGTCGCTGGTCAGCACAATCCATTGGGAAGCTTCACCCATTGTAAAGCCACAGTTAGTAGAAAATGGGCGTGAAGTACGGCGCAGATCTGGTTCTGCACTGGCATCTAACGCAACCACCTCATGGTCTTCTGCCAATGCACCCATGGTACGAAAACCTTCCATCACCTCAGGCGTAATAGGTGCGTCACTACCACCAACGATCACTAAATCGCGACGACCGCTGGTGATGTCTTCAACAGCATTGCGTAGGTTGTATAAAAATGTCGCGCATGCACCTAATGCGGAACCTACAGCACCAACACTACCCAAGAGATAGGCATTTACAAAGTCAGCTGGCATTTGGCCATAACCTAGGGGCATTTGTTTGGAGGTAATGCGTTTACCCACACTTGGGCTTTTTAGCAAACCACCAAAACCAGCTTCATCCAGCTGGCCAATCGAATTGCTTGCATAAACAGCGATACGATCTGGTGCAATCTGGTCTTGAATGGTGCGCCATGCAATACCGGTAGAACTCAGCGCATCGGAAGCACCAAACACCGTCATCTGTAAATTACGTGGATGGTTACGAGACTGGTATAAGGATCCCGGCTTGAAGCCATCAGGCAGCTGGCCTGCCGCACTTACTGTGGCTCGCTTTGTGTCTGGTAAAATAGCAGAAAAAGAGCCACTTATAGTGACTTCTGCAGTGTCGCTATCAATCGATGTTACTTGCCAATTGTCGGGTAGGCGGTTGGGTAAGTGGCGCTTACGTATACGCACACAGGTGCAGTCGCCAGATGCAGGTCTAATTTGTGCAGCTTTGTTCAATACCAGCTGGTGGATGTCATAGGCCTCTGCACGAATTGGGCGGATGAGGGTAGCATGTTTTAATTCTTCGCCCAATTGCTCTTCTAATTGAGCCTGGGTTAGCCCTTGGTCTTGGCCTGCTATGTAATAAAGGCCATTGATAAAAGTAGCTTTGTTGGTGAGCGTGGCAAGATCTGCCATAGTGTCTAGACGGCTTTGTGTATCTAAATGATCAACAATAAGGCGGCGGTAACCGTGATGGGAAGAGGTCCGACCAGCGGCATTTATTCCGCCAAAACCAATAATGACTGGTAGATTCGACAACTAGCAATTCCCCAAAAGTGAATGACATTTATATGTAAGGCTACATTCTAGCAGAGTGGTGGCTAAACTCTAGGGATTGCTTCGTAATCTAGTGGATTCGATGCACTTCCAAGTGTAAACGGGTAATTTTCTTGCCTAATAAGTGCAGTTCTCCTTGGGTTCTTTGCTCACCATCGCTACTAAACTCAAAAGTGAACTGCCTCAAAAATGTGATATGACCATGGTTATCACGATTTAGGCGTGTTTTTATAAGGGCCACCGTATCATCCAGCAACTGGAGGTCTTGTTGCTCACATTGCTGCTTGGCCGCCAAGCGTGCCCGGTCCTTTGCAGCACTTGTGTCCCACCAGTAGATCAAACCTAAAACTAAAGGCAGCAAAAACCACTCTAAACTCATTACCCACCTGCCTTTTTTACGGAAGGCCAACCACGGTTAGCCAATAACATCATTAATATATCGCGTTGGTCGCCCTGTAATTCAAGGGCCTGTTCCTTAACAGCGCCACCAGTACTGGTTTTTTGTTTGAGTTCCTTAAGTAATTTTTTTAAACCGGTCTCAGTCATCGGTATCCCAGTAACCGTGGTGACTCCCTTACCCTTGCGGCCTTTAGTTTCGAGTCTAATGCGCACGTTACCATCACCCATTATGATGCCATCAGTGTTGCATTGGCACTGGGCACAGCCACAATCGGGGCATAGTCGACCTTGATCAGTGGAATAAACAAGTCTCGACATATTAGTTGGTCCCTGGAGTGGTGATACCGTGAATCGGATCTTCAGTAACAATTGCCGGGCGCACAAGTTGTACTAACTCACTGCAAATGTGTTGATTGCTGTTACCCCACCAAGACTTTTGCCACGGTTCCAATTTATTAACCCGGATCATAGATCTAATGTCATCAATATAGTCGACACCCCGAGAGGAGTAGCTCATTAATCCAGCCGACAAGGCGCGCGCGGTGATTGGCAGGCCTTCATCGATTAGACACTGTCGAATCCGACGCAATCCACTATAACTCCCATGAGAGTTTAAGTTGCGAATGTAGGCATCCACAGACTCTTGAGGGTCTTTAAATTTACGCACTTCGTAACTAGCACCTTCAGGTCGGCCGCTAGGTACCAAGCCACAGCCAGCACTAAAGCACCATTGGCCAAATAAATTGTTACCTTGAGTTGCAAAGCGTGAGGTGCCCCAGGCACTTTCATTAGCTGCTTGAGCCAATACTAAAGCGGTTGGTATGGTGCCCATTTTTCGTAACAATAAATCGATTTGTTCTGCAGGCACTTTAGTTTTTATCTTATGGCTCTTTGACCAACGGCTAAGCTTTTTGAGCTGCTGTTGGGAAATTTTCTGTGGCTGCATGCCTTTAATTTCTCTACGAATTTGGACGACTTTGTAATTTGCAGTTTCTGATAACGCAGTCATGTATTTGAAAAAGCTATTTTTTTTTGTTTTTATGTCGGTAATATCTGCAAACGTAGGTAGGGGTTTCACTTTGGGTCGCAAGCTAGCTTGAATAGCATGGCTAATACTGGCGGCAGCATTAGCGCTAGAAACCACCCGACTTGTGGTGGCTTTTTGGGGCTTTAAATCACCTTGTAATACCTTAGGTGGGGCTGGTGTAGTGAGGGTTCCTAGCTGATTAGTTTGATCGACAATCAGTACAGATTTCTCTGCATTCTTAAGTAAGAAGGCAACAACAAGGATTATAACTAAACCTGTTAAGCCTGCGTGTTGGCGTAAAAATGCAGGGATATTCATAGGCAGAATGGATCTCCTAGAGATGATCGAGCTTTTCTGGCGAAATGTCATGTTCCCCCAGCTGCATCGTTAAACTGGCGTTTTCCTGCTGCAATTGTGCTATCTCCAGGGTGGTTACCATGCTTTGGCTGATCAATATTGATACCTTTTGTTCAAGGGCTTGCATGAGCAGGTGACAGCCTTGAAGTGTTGGTAAGGAAGTCATTGAATTAAATCTCAGCCGTTTTTTTGGCTTTTTCTATGGCTGAAAAAGCAGTCATTTGTGCTTCAGTTGCTGGTAACTGGTGATTTTTTTTCCATTCACTATAGGGCATGCAGTAAACATGCTCACGAGCTTGGTCATAATCCATGGCAACATCTTTCTCGTTGGCTGCAGCCATCAGCCACTTACTCATACAATTACGACAAAAACCGGCCAATATCATTAAGTCGATATTCTGTACATCCTTACGTTTGTCCAGATGCTTAACTAAGCTACGAAAGGCTGCGGCTTCAAGTTCTGTTTGTGTTTGTTGGTTCATAAGTATCTCGTTAAAGCCAAAATAAACAACCTCCATAGTATAGCTTTACCTGCGCTAGCGCTAGGTAGGGTTTAGCCAGGATTACTGTTACTCTTGATCTACTCATGATTATAGGTAAAATACTGGTTGTATGTACAGCACTATATCAAGGGTGGCCTATAAATGAATCGAAAGATAATACATTGTGATTGTGATTGTTTTTATGCTGCTGTAGAGATGCGCGATGAGCCAAGTTATTGTCATCGGCCGATAGCCATTGGAGGTGCAGCGAACGGTAGAGGAGTCATAGCCACGTGCAACTACCCAGCGCGTAAGTTTGGTATACATTCAGCTATGCCATCAGCCCAAGCCTTACGTGCCTGCCCACAGTTGTTGATTTTACCTGGACGCATGGCTTTATATAAAGCTGTTTCACACCAAGTTATGGCTATTTTTCAACGTTATTCAGACATTATAGAACCTCTGTCATTAGATGAGGCATTTATAGATGTGACCGAGTCTACCCTATGTGACGGCAGTGCTACCCGAATTGCGCAACAGATTCGGGCCGAGGTAGAAGCTGAAGTAGGTATCACCATTTCTGCAGGAGTAGCCTCTAATAAATTCATCGCAAAAGTTGCTAGTGATTGGCGTAAACCCAATGGTTTATTTGTGGTAAAACCTGATGAATTGGCTAGCTTTAGTGCTCAGTTACCAGTTAAAAAAATCCCTGGAATTGGGCCAGTTAGTGCTGCTAAATTAGCTGCACAAGGTATCCATACCTGCAGTGACCTTCGGCCATATAGCGAGTTGGAGTTAGCACAAAAGTTTGGTCGCATGGGACAAACCTTAGCTTTACGACGCTTTGGTGAGGACCCTCGGCCAGTACAAGCTAGCCGTATACGCAAATCTGTGTCAGTAGAAAACACTTACGCCAAAAATTTAACTAGCGCAGCTGAATGTTGCGATGCACTGACACCCTTGTATGCGCAACTTATTGAACGCTGGGAGAAACTCTCGAGTCACTATGCAGTTGGGGGGCTGGTGCTGAAGTTAAAGTTTTCAGATTTTTCACAATTAACACGGGAACATGCCACTACAGACATAGATCTAAACTTTTTTAAGCAATTGTTCCATGTAGCTTTTGCAAGTGGTAATGCGCAACAACAAGCCCAAGGTGTGCGTTTGCTAGGATTGGGACTAAAAATAAAAGCCCCAATCACACAGCAGCAGTTGCGTTTGTTTTAACCACGGTAGCTTAGGTACTGCGTTTCTTACCCGTAACGATGGCGCCTAAATTCTCTAGCATTAATATCATTGAAGGAACGACAAATAAAATGAGTAGGGTGCCAAGCGCTAGGCCAAAGACGATTGATATTGCCATTGGAATTAGGAATTGTGCTTGCAATGACTCTTCAAATAAAATAGGCGTCAAGCCTGCGATGGTCGTCATTGAGGTTAATAGCACCGCCCTTAAGCGTTGGCATGCTGCTTCTACAATGGCTTCTTTAGGCGCAATGCCTTGTTCTCGGAAGCCCTTATAGAAAGACAGCAATACAATACTGTTATTAATGATAATGCCTGATAAACCAAATAGCCCAAACAATGACAAGATGGTCAGGTCTCTATCCATAACAAGGTGGCCTAAAACAGCACCTGTTAAACCAAATGGTATGGTAAACATTACTGCAACAGGCCAGGTGTAAGACGCAAATACCCAAGCCAAAACGATGTAGATTAGGATAAGCGCCAATACCAAGCCAGTTAGCATCTCACTTAAAGTGTCTCGTTCATCCGCTGCTTTACCACCAAAACCAATCTTAACACCATATTGGCGTTCAAGGTCTGGGATAACATCCTTCTTCAAAGCCGCTATAACCACGTTGGCGTTAGTGGTGCCCGTATCAACATCTGCTTTTACAGAAACTGTAAGCTGACCATTTTCACTACTGAACTGATCAATGCCTCGTCTAGAGCTAAACTCTACCAGCTCTAACAAGGGCACAGTGTTGCCAGATGGAAGAGCAATTGGCAGGGCATACAAAGTTGCAAGGCTATTGCGGTCTTGGTCTTTGAGCATTAAACGCACATCAATTTCGTCTGCACCAAGGTAAAAACTTTGCAAGGTTACACCATCAAACGCGTACCGCAGCTGCCGACCAATGTCTGCACTTGTGAACCCTAAGGTTGTCGCCTGTGGAGTTAAGGTAAAGATGAGTTGTTCCATACCATACGGGAGGTTGTCATCAATATTTAGAACGCCCGTAAAGACTTTTAGAGCTGTCTGGAGTTCTAGGGCAACCTGCTTCATTACTTCGGCGCTAGCACCGGTGATATTGGCGTCAATAGGTTTGCCTGGTGGGCCAGCTTCTGGCTGGTCGATAATGATTTTTTCTAAGCCAGGTACATTGGGTATTTTTTTATTCCATACCTCAATAAATTCAGCGTTAGAGACCAATCTCAATTTTGAGCTATCTAGCTCTATCTGTAATAAAGCCACTTGCTCAGTGCTAGAAATACCTGCTGTAGCAAGGTTGTTAGAACCAAAATAACTAACTCGTTGTCTGATTAAATCGCCACCTAATTCAGCTTCAGTTTCTAGCAAAGCGTCTTCTACTTTCACTAAGTAAGATGCAACTTCACTTGCTGGTGTGCCACTGCTAAATTGCACGTTGGCACGTATGTTGTCTCCATCGACGCTAGGGAAGAACGCAAACTGAATCCGGCCGCCCACTAACAAACCTACGGCCAAAACTAATGCGGTGATGGCCAAGCTAAAAGTGACCAAGCGAAAATTTATGGCAAAGGTAACAGCAGGCCGAAACATGTTATTTTTAAAGTTTTCAAAACCTTTTTCAAAGCCAGTGCGTACGCGCCAAGGTTTTTTGTTCATCTGGCTCTTAAGGGCATGATGCAGATGTCCTGGTAAGATTAAAAAACACTCAACCAATGACACTAAAATAACGCAAATTACCACGATTGGTATATCAGCTAAGATGCTACCAATAATCCCATTAATCAATAATAGTGGTAAAAAGGCTGCGATGGTTGTTAACGAAGAGGCGGTAATAGGCCCCATCATTCGTTGCGCACCACCTAAGGCAGCTTGCAGAGGGGGTTCTCCTTGTTGGAAGTGCGCCAGGGTATCTTCCCCCACCACTATTGCATCATCCACAATGATGCCCAAAGCCATGATCATGCCAAAGAGGCTGATCATGTTTATGGAGCCACCGATGAAATACATGACTCCCCAAGTAGCTAATAGGGAGGCTGGAATGCCCATAGCAACCCAGAACGCCACTCTTGAGTTGAGAAATATAAACAACAAGCCCACTACAAAAAGTAAACCGTAGGCGCCGTTATTAATGAGCAAACTGATACGGGCCTTTAGTAAGAGCCATTGTTCATCAAATACGGCTATTTCTACACCCTCTGGCAAGCGCTGACGTGCCTCCACCACCCATTCATTCATAATCCCTGCAGTTTTAATAGTGTCATCATTATTGGTGCGCATGATCTCTAGCTGAACGGCAGGCCTTCCTTTATAGCTAATGGTAGCTTGATCTTCCTTAGGACGCAGACTTATGTCTGCTACGTCACCCAAACGAAGTAGCTGGGCGTTATCTCCAGTAAGTAGAGGTAGCTGTTCAAAGCTACTAACGTCTGACACTTTGCCAATGGCGCGTAATTGTCTCGAGCCAGCTGTGCGACCCGCAGTACCAGCCATCACATCTTGGCTCTGGTTGTTAATTAGACCAGCCATATTTTTCAATGATAAGCCCAGATCGTGCATGGTTTTAGGCTCGATTTGAATGGCAATTTCTTGCTCAGGTAAGCCGCTAATATTAATCTTACTGATGCCTCTGTTGAGCAATTCTCGCTCTGCCTGACGGGCTAAGTTTGTGAGTTCATAGACAGGCCCATCTGATGTGATGAGCAAGGTGCCCACAGCGTCATACCTGACAATCTGCCCAACAGTAGGGGTTTCAGCATCGCTGGGAAGGTTGCTGACAGCATCTACTCGTTGTTTAATCGTGTTAGTCGCTTCTCCCAAGTCGGCGCCACTCTCTATTTCCAAGGCGATTGATACGCCACCACGGGTGGTCTTAGACGTCACTTTTTTAACATTAGCAACGTTTTTCAGTTCTTGTTCTACGGGGATGGTAATGCTTTTTTGTACATCTTCTGCAGCAGCGCCTGGCCAAGCGATTTGAACTCTGACAACGTCTATGGCAAAATCTGGAAAAAATTGTGTGTTGAGTTGCTTTAGTCCATAGAATCCAGCTAAAAACAACAGTGCCATCAACAGGTTAGGTGCTACCTTGTGATTGGCAAAAAGGCTAATAAATGATTGCATCATGTGCTTATACTCCGGCTAACGCATTTCAACTAATAAGCCGGTGACGGCGTTAGGAAGCTGGGTGGTTAAAATGCTGTCGCCACTGCGTAATTCAGCACTTCTTACTAAGGTTAACCGCTCACCAGTTGGGCTGGTCCAGTCCCCAATGCGGCTAATACTAATCGCTTCTAGACGTTGGTCAATAATGCGGTAAATACGATTCTGTCCGTAAATGGCTAACTCAGGTAGGGCCACAACATTGGGTTCAATAGGAAGTTTCACATTTACCTGTAAGTTTCTTCCAACTTCGATATCTTTGCTGCCACCTAGACTAAAGAATGCATCAATGCCGCCTTGACTACTCGAAGCTTGGGCTGACAGACGGTCTAACGTTAGGCGATGGGTTTGGCCACGATGAATAATGCTGGCTTTTAACCCTTCACCAGAATCAGTGGTTTGCATCATTGGAAGGTATCTAGTTGGGATCTGGCTGCGGACTTCTAAGCTTTGTACGTTATAAAGTTTAACTACCTTGTCACCGTTGCGCACGTGGTTACCTGATGCCGTATCCACACTTAATACACGACCGTCAAAGGGCGCTATGATATGCGCACGTTGTAAGTCGAGCTCAGCGAACTGCAGCTGAATTTCACTCTGGGTCAATTGTGACTGCAGCTGAGCAATACGATTTGGTTGGTCAGCAATAGTGTTCTTGCGATTGAGTAAAGACAGCTGCTGTTGCTGCAGCGCACGAGTTGCATTTTCTAGGCGTGAAGCGGGAGCCACTTTTTGTGCTACTAATTGTTGTTGGCGCTCAAAGTTCTTTTGGTTAATTGCTTGCAGTTGTTGCTCGATCACTAACGCTTGCTTGTTAGTTTTATTGCTATTAATTTCACTGTTAATACGCGCCTCAACGTCTCTTAGGCTGGCTTTTCGTTGCGCTAGAGTCAAGCGTAACTCGCTATCGTCTAGTACGACTAATTTTTGTCCTTTGGTTACGCTGTCGCCGCGGCTAACGTCCACCTGGGTTACAAAGGCACTCACAGTTGAACTTAATTGAGCTGTTTCTGCAGCTTCAACTGCCCCATAAAGAGTGACTACCGGGGCAATGTCTTGTAATTCAACTAAGTGGCTTGCAACTCCCCAAACTTGTTCAGTGACCAGGTTGGCGGGTGCTTTTGGTTTTGAGTTTTTGAGGTAATTAAACAGAAACACAGCGGCCACAATAATGACGATAGGAAGTAAAAATTTAGTAGAAAAACGAAAAACAGAAGATTTAGAAATCATGAACATGACCTTTCAAGGACGCCGATGTATTAAAAACTATTTAGGCTTATAAAATTGTTTATAAATACTACATTAAAAATAGCCGTCTTGATAACCTGACCCGTGAGTGGGGGCAGACTTTACCAATTTTTACGTGTTTTTTATCAGCTTTTTCATCTGTGTGATCGACAAAGGTTTCCGCCGTGGCTGGAGCAGCATATAATAGCTGCTTAGATTCTATTAACAGTATTCAGGTAGGATGTATGACCTCTCAAGACACTCTAACAGCTCAAGACTATAAAAATTACCGACGTGAGTATGAGGCGCAAGGTTTGCGTCGCCAAGACTTAGTTTTAGACCCGTGGCAGCAATTTTCTCATTGGATGAGTGACGCAGAAACAGCTTGCCCTCTGGATGCTACCTCCATGTCGTTAGCAACGGTTTCAGCGTCTGGTATGCCTAGTGTGCGCATGGTGCTTATGAAAAGCTTCAGTAACGATGGTGTCGTTTGGTACTCTGATAGCCGCAGTAACAAAGGTCTGGACATTGCTGGCAACCCCCAAGCATCGGTGTTATTTTATTGGCAGTCATTAGAACGGCAAGTTCGGATATCAGGCACAGTTTCTTCGGTAGCCAAAGCCACTGTGGATGCCTATTTTACAAGCCGCCCTCGAGCTAGCCAACTAAGTGCTGCTGCCACTCCTCAAAGCCAAGTGGTGTCGGGACTTGCAGATCTAGAGGCCAATGTGGCTAGGCTTGATGAACAAACTCAAGGTGTTGCAATTCAAAGACCAGAGCCTTGGGTAGGTTATTGTCTTCAGCCTATACAGTTTGAGTTTTGGCAAGGTCGCCCCAGCCGTTTACACGACCGCTTTCGTTATCAGCAAAAAGGAAGTGTCTGGTCCATTAATCGTTTAGCACCATAACCGCAATTGTTATGATACAACCATTGATGGTTTGCGCTTTAGGTGAGTTGGCAATTAGTAGAGTGCCATATTCTGCTAAAGAAACGTTGCAGGCTTTTGATCAGGCCGACCTTTTGGCGCTAGAGTATGTGCAAGCTGAGCGTGTTCTAAATTCCAGTTGCAGCGTGCTGGTGGTCAACGAAACGTTTGGTGCTATCACCTGCGCTGTGACAAAGGCCTTGGCTGGTCTAAATGGTCGGTTGCCAACGCTGTGGAGCGATTCACACATTGCGCACTTGGGGATGCAATTTAATGCTGATGCTAATGGGCTCCCTTGTGCTACGTTTGTGGAGGCTCAAGACACGCCTAAAGGACCCTTTGATCTTGTCATATTGAGATTGCCTAAAAATCATGCTTTGCTGCGCGATCAGATACAAAGAATGTTGCCTCAACTGGCTCCAGGTGCTGTGATTATAATTCCAATAATGGTCAAGTACCTCGATAACACTGTATATCAGTTACTGGAATCTTTGCTTGGAACGCTGACCACCAGTTTAGCTCGTAAAAAGTCGCGCTTAATTTTTGCAGTCAATCATTTAACAGCTTTAGGCAAAAGCCCAAAGGCTAAGGAAACCTTCTGGAATGTTCCATCTCTAGAGCTTTTGCTACAGCATTTTAGTGGAGTTTTTAGCCACACCAAGTTAGATCCAGGCGCACAAGTGCTACTAGATAAATTTCCACAAGGGCCGTACCAGCGGGTGATTGATTTAGGCTGTGGTAATGGCGTACAGGCTATTGCTGCCGCTAAAAAATGGCCCCAATGCCAAGTGATAGGGATAGACGAATCTTACATGTCTGTCGCTTCAGCAACCATAAACGCAGAACACAATGGTGTTGCTGACCAGTGTGAATTTAGGGTTAATGATTGCCTAATAGGCATTGAACCGCAATCAGCAGACTTGATTTTATGTAATCCACCTTTTCACCAAGAAAGAGTGATTGGCGATCAAGTTGCTATGAGAATGTTCGCTCAATCGGCGCAGGTGCTCACTAAAGAGGGTGAATTGTGGGTGGTGGGTAATCGCCATTTAGGTTATCACGCTAAGCTTAAGCGTTGGTTTGGCCGGGTGGAGCAAATAGGCTCCGACCCAAAATTTGTGGTGTTAAAAGTTCAGCTTTAGTTGGTTTTTTTAGTGCCCATATCAGCACCAATAATGTCTGGGTTATAGTTGTTGGGGTTTTTTCCAGTCATGGGGCGATAATAATCTGCGATGGCTTGCATGTCCGCAGTCATCGATTCAGTGGTGTTAAGCATTTTTCCAATGCCGCCAGTACGAGTGGCGTAATCGAAATAGGCCAATGCTATTGGTACGTTAGCACCCTTGGCCATGTGATAAAAGCCAGTTTTCCAACGTGTTACGCTTGCACGAGTTCCTTCTGGAGCTATTGCGAAAATCAGATTCTCGTTGTTGGCATAGGTCTCAATTGATGCATCTACAAAATTCTTACTCGCTTCTCTATTTAGGGGGATGCCTCCTAACCAACGCATAATGGGTCCCATAATACCTTCGAATAGGGTGTGCTTACCGATAAAATAAACCTTTAAACGCAGGTGGAACGCTATAGCAATACCGAGCGGGAAGTCCCAATTAGATGTGTGTGGGGCGGCAATAATAAGGTAGCTGCCGGTGTCAGGGGCAACATTAACAACTTTCCAGCCACTACACTTTAATACCAACCAAGAAAGTAGCCTGATAATGTGAATAACACCTGGGGTATCGTGAATGGTAAAATGCATGGAAATACGGGCCTAGGGCTGATTTTGCGGTATTATATCAGGTCACTCATACGCATGAGTGATGTTTAATTTTATTAGCCCTAATTAAAGTATTAAGGGCGCTTTGGAGTCACGAATGAAAATTGCCGAAAATAGCGTAGTTAACTTCCATTACACCCTCACTAATGGTGCAGGAGAACTGGTTGATACTTCGCGCGAAGGCGAACCGTTACCTTATTTGCACGGCGCAAATAACATTGTACAAGGCTTAGAAGAAGCCCTTGGAGGCAAGCAGTCAGGTGACAAGTTGCAGGTAGAAGTGCCTCCTCACCTAGGCTATGGCGAATATATGGAAGAAATGGTTCAGCAAGTGGACCGTGAAATGTTCTCTGGCATTGACAATCTAGAGGTCGGTATGCAATTCCACGCTGAGGGTGATTCTGGTCAGCAGCAGGTGGTTACTGTTACTGCCGTTGAAGGCGATATGGTGAGCGTGGACGGTAATCACGATCTTGCTGGTGAAACATTGAATTTTGATGTGGAAATTATGTCAGTGCGTGAAGCTACCGCAGACGAGCTAGAGGCCGGTCATATTCATGGGCCAGGCTGTAACCACTAAGTTGAGTGACTCGTTGGCCTCGTGAGCGGGGCCTGTCCAGCGTTACTTATAGCTTAGTCGCATCATGGCTGCGTTAGCAGCCTCTTTTTATAACCACTTATTGTAGAGTACTTGCCTAACATCATGGAAAAGACATATAACCCTAATGCCATCGAACAGCAATGGTACCAGCAATGGGAAGACAACAACTACTTCGCTCCCTCTGGCGAAGGTACGCCTTATAGTATTGTTATTCCACCACCCAATGTTACGGGTAGTTTGCACATGGGGCATGCTTTTCAAGACACGATTATGGATACCTTGACGCGATTTAAGCGTATGCAAGGGCACGATACGTTATGGCAAGTGGGAACTGACCATGCTGGTATCGCCACACAAATGCTAGTGGAGCGAAAAGTTCAGGCTGAGGAAGGTAAAACTCGGCATGATTTGGGTCGGGATAAGTTCCTAGAAAAAGTATGGGAGTGGAAAGAAGAGTCAGGCGGCACTATCACTCGTCAGTTACGACGCATGGGTGCAAGTGTAGATTGGAGCCGTGAGCGCTTCACTATGGACGATGGTTTCTACACTGCAGTCCAAGAAGCTTTTGTGCGTTTGTATGACGACGGTTTGATCTACCGTGGTAAGCGTTTGGTTAACTGGGACCCTAAGCTGCACACTGCAATTTCTGATTTAGAAGTTATTTCTACAGATGAAAAGGGCCATATGTGGCACTTGCGTTATCCTTTAGCTGGTGGTGCAACCACTGCAGATGGCAAAGACTATCTAGTAGTTGCTACCACGCGCCCAGAAACCATGTTGGGAGATGCTGCTGTTGCGGTTCACCCTAAAGATGAGCGTTACCAGCACCTTATTGGTCAATTTATAGAGCTGCCAATGGTAGGTCGTTTGATTCCTGTGATTGCAGATGACTACGTAGACATGGAGTTTGGCACGGGTTGTGTGAAAATCACCCCTGCCCATGACTTTAATGACTACGCCATGGGTCAGAGGCACGATTTAGGCATGGTTAACGTGCTGGATCACGACGCCGCTATCGTGCATGTGCCCCATGTTTATACCACTGCAGGTACGCTGGTAGAAGAGCATGCTGAAACTATTCCGGTAGCTTATCGTGGTTTAGACCGATATGTGGCCCGTGATCAAATCGTTGTTGACTTAGACACAATGAGTTTGTTAGAAGCTGTCGAAGATCATGGTTTAAAAGTCCCTCGTGGAGATCGCTCAGGTTTAGTTATTGAACCTTTGTTAACTGATCAGTGGTTTGTGAGTACTAAACCTTTGGCTGAGCCTGCGATTGCCGCGGTAGAAGATGGCCGTATTGAATTTGTACCTAAACAATGGGAAAACACTTATTTTTCATGGATGCGTGACATTCAAGACTGGTGTATTTCTCGTCAACTTTGGTGGGGTCATCGAATTCCAGCATGGTACGACGATGATGGCGCTTTTTATGTGGGGCGTAGTGAAGAAGAGGTGCGCATTAAACACAATTTGGGCAATGTCAACCTCAAGCAAGACGAAGACGTGCTTGATACTTGGTTCTCTTCCGGCTTGTGGACCTTTGGTACCCTAGGCTGGCCAGACTCTACAGAAGCGTTAGCCAAGTATCATCCAACAGATGTGTTAGTCACTGGCTTTGATATTATTTTCTTTTGGGTTGCGCGGATGATCATGATGACCATGCACCTCACTAAGGATGAGACCGGTGAAGCTCAAGTACCTTTTAAAACGGTATATGTGCACGGTTTAGTTAGGGACCAAGACGGTGAAAAAATGTCTAAGTCTAAAGGCAACGTTATTGATCCTTTGGACTTGATAGATGGAATTAAACTGGATGCTTTATTAGCCAAGCGGACTGGCAACATGATGCAGCCGCAGTTGGCTAAAAAAATTGAAAAACAAACTTTAAAGCACTTCCCTGATGGCATTGAGTCTTATGGTACTGACGCCCTGCGTTTTACCCTTTGTTCTTTGGCTTCTACTGGCCGAGACATTAAGTTTGATTTAGGCCGTATTGAAGGTAATCGTAATTTTTGCAACAAAATTTGGAATGCTACTAATTATGTGCTGATGAATTGCGATGAGCAGGACTGTGGTCAAGCTGGCGGTGAAGTTGAACTGAGTTTGGCAGACCGTTGGATTCGGTCGCGCTTACAAAAAGCTGAGCAAAAGGTGATCGAGTCTTTAGGTGTGTATCGCTTCGATCATGCTGCTGAGGCTTTGTATCACTTTATTTGGAGTGAGTATTGCGATTGGTACCTAGAGTTATCTAAACCAGTATTATGGGATGATAATGCAACACCCGCCCAGTTGCGTGGCACTCGCCGCACTTTGGTTCGTGTATTAGAGGCTGTGTTGCGTTTAGCTCATCCGTTAATGCCTTACATCACCGAAGAAATATGGCAAAAACTTAAAGTTCTTGCAGGTGTGAAAGGCGATAGTATTATGCTCCAGCCTTACCCAATTGCTGATGCAAATAACATTGATGAGGCTGCTGAAACAGACTTAAATTGGGTGCGTGGCATCATTGATGGTGTGCGCAATATTCGTGGAGAAATGAACATTTCACCAGGCAAGCCTATTCCAGTTTTGCTAAGGCAAGGTGATGCTGCAGATCAGCAGCGTTTAAATAACAACAGTCAGTTCCTTATTAAGCTGGCTAAGTTAGCGTCTATTACTTGGCTCAAAGAGGGTGCTGAGGCCCCACTGAGCGCCACAGCATTGGTCGGTGGGTTAGAAGTGTTAGTGCCCATGGCTGGGCTGATTGATAAGGATGCTGAGCTTGGGCGCTTAAATAAAGAACTGGGCAAGCTACAAGGCGAAATTAAGCGTCTTGGTGGTAAGTTGAGTAACGCCAAGTTTGTTGATAAAGCACCAGCTGAAGTGATCGAAAAAGAGCGCGCTAAGTTAAAAGATGCTGAAGCTGCTGCCGGTACACTGAGGCAACAAATGGCTAAGATAGAAGCAATCTAAGCGCAAGTAAACAAGTTTTTTGGTGGTGGAATAGGACATTGGTCAATGTCTGTTATGTGTAAGTTAGTGTATCGTAGTATTTTCCAATTGAGAAATGAGTCTGAACCCTTAAACGTTAGCAGCGCAGCGTTCAAAGATTAAATTAAATAATTTGGTCCGTTCGTCGTTCAATATTTGAGCAGATTCATTATCGCTCGTCAGCATTGAGAATTCA
>MDSY01072780.1_pt1 | contig 25466 bp, 23 predicted proteins | sample 811131 | NCBI WGS metagenome assembly MDSY01 (sample SAMN05326643, study PRJNA326480) | marine metagenome | isolation source: seawater | place: Atlantic Ocean: South West | collected 2010
CCAGTTTCATTCTCAAACTGGCTTATCATGTCATCAGTCAAGCCATAGACGTCATAGGTCACAATAACTAATTCGCCATCATCTTCCCACTCATATTCTTCTGGCTCCTCTGCAGTTTTGTTTTCAATTTCTTCGCTTATACACCCTGAAATAGATAAATTCAAGATAATAACTCCTAGTAATAGTGCAATTTTTTTCATAATGATTCCTCAGTTTAATGCTGAAATAATTCTGTGCATACGATCTACTAATTCTAGTGGGTTGTGTGCTAAAATGTACAATGCTGGTTCCCAGCCAAATGCTCCTTCATCGAGAATGACATCAATTCCTTGATGTGGTTCAAGTTCTCCCTTTGGAGCAAAAGTTAGGTTCAGGTCTAGTTCTTCACACATGTACTCAATGGCATCCTTGTCCTTAACCGGATGAATATTTAGAATCGAAGTTTTGGCTTTGTCATGCGTTCTTACAGCTAGGAGCATGTTTGCAAGGTGGTTAGATGCTCCAAAAGAGGGGGTTTCGTGGTGGCGTAATTTATTTTCAACAATTGTGACCTTACCTGGAAATGCTGCCACTTCGGCAGTCGATCTTGACGATTCCAAACAACAAGCAATATTCATTCCAACTGCCGGCATGTTTTCTTTCAATCTGTTAACATCGATTCTAGATACGGCCCATTCTAATCTTTTGAGGAGGGCTGTTTGTTCTTGGTCTGAGTCGAGATCGGTTCCTGTAAGAGACTTGTCGAACCTCAATACTTGGCCTGGGGCAAAGGCTATTTCCATTACAAATCTTGTCCGGCTTGGTTTTGATTGTGGGCCTAATTGTCTAAGTGCCATCGAGATCTCATGTGCCCATCCATCTATTGTGGCTTCATCAGATGTGCCCGCTAGATTTGGTAAATCTCTGTAAGCCATACGTGAGATTGTAGATTGCGTTGATCCCATGATGTTTGCAATATCTGCCTGTGACCAATCAGCAGCACGCAGGTTTCTGGCGAGTTGCATGTGAAGACGTTCAAGCCATGTAGCTCCATCTGCTCCTAGCATGCCTGCTCGTTTGAGCCCATCCTATTCAATGTTACTAGTTCAAAATGCACTATGCATAGATTCGTACAGTCCAACATAAGGTTCCAGCCGATCCTCCCATTTCATGACTGCTCGGCCAGAAGGCGAAGACAGGACCCAAATTTCACAATCAAATGGGAACCCTGGTGGAATCTGTTTTTGCAACCCCAAGTTGACACTCCTCAAGGGCGGGTCGAAAAGCATTGAGAATTGCCTCTTGCCGACAAATGCGACACGCTTAGGAGGCACCTTTACCCGATTCGCATGACTGCTTATGCGTTTGTAGAATAAAGGGCGCTGCTCTACAAAAACCTGCCGTTTTATAGTACTTGAGTCACTATTTGGACTTCGAATGACATCAGTGAAACCCATACTATATTTTGTGACCAGCAAATCATCATTAATCACCTCAATATCATCATCTACGACACCAGAGTCAACCAATAATTTCCAAAACCGATTAGAGGGCTGAGAAAAGTAGTGTCCCGACTCCCAAGAGTGCTCACTTGGATTATGACCTATGAACAGTACACTCAGGGGATTTTCTCCAAATTTATCTTGTAGCACAGTGTGCCCCACATGTCGCAGGGTTCTAAACCCGTCTTGTACCGGGGACAAATGGAGAGGTTCTTATCGCCACCAATGATTTCTTAGATGAAGTTCTAATTCGAATTCGTTCCCATCTTGATGGTTCAGACTCAATAGTTGATTCTATTTCTCAATCTAGCCTTAGGAAAATTGCTGACCTAAATCTTCCTCTAGAGGGAAGAGGCATTGATTCAGTGATGGAAGATATTGACCAATTTCTCAAATACAGCGTTCGTACAAACCATCCTGGCTTCATGAACCCATTGTGGGGTGGAATGACAGTTTCAGCTCTGGCTGGAGAGATAATTGCTAGTCTTACTAACAATTCGATGTACACTTATGAATTAGCTCCAATGGCTACATTGATCGAACAAGCATTGATACGAAGAATGTGTGAAATCGTCGGTTTCACAGATGGTAATGGCACTCTAACAACTGGGGGATCAAATGGAAATATGATTGGAATGATGTGTGCTCGGTACAATGTTGACCCGCTTGGTCAGAGAAGAGGATTCAGAGGTGACCAGTTAGTCTGTTTCGTTTCTGCAGAAGCTCATTATTCGGTATTAATGGCGGCAAACGTTCTGGGGATTGGCTTTGATAATGTAATCAAAGTCCCTTGTGACGAAGACGGAAGGATGCGTGGAGACAAATTAGTCGAAGAAATTGAACGTTCCAGAGTCAATGGCCAGATTCCATTCTGCGTAGTAGCTACAGCAGGGACAACAGTAAGGGGTGCCTTTGATCCTATCAAAGAAATGGCTGAGATTTGTGCCGACCAAGACATTTGGTTCCATGTCGACGCTGCTTGGGGTGGATCATGTATGTTCAGTGCAAAACATTCTACTCTGATGGATGGAGTTGAATTAGCAGATTCCATTTGTTGGGATGCTCACAAGATGATGGGAGTCCCACTAATTTGCTCTGCATTTTTAATTAAGCGTCCAGAGATATTACGTACAGTTTGTTCACATGGTAATGTCGCTCATTACCTATTCCACGGTGAAAGTGAGGATGTGGATTTAGGGCGAATTAGCTTACAATGTGGAAGGCGAAATGATGCCTTGAAACTGTTCTTGGCATGGAGGGAAAAAGGCGATGCAGGTTGGGCTAGGTTAGTAGAATCATATGTCGACTTGGCAGATTACCTTCAATCATTAGTTGAGTCCGAAGAGAACCTTGAAATGATGTCTGCAAGATCGTGGACAAATGTCTGTATGCGCTTTACATCAGAAGGCATTGACCACAATGACATCAATCGACAAATCAGAGACCGAATCATTCGCTCTGGACGTTTCATGTCATCTAGTTCTGAAATTGGGGATGACGTAATTCTAAGACCTGTAATCTCCAATCCTGGTGTCACAGAGGAAACATTGAGGGCATTTGTCGATGAAGCGCTTCAACACGGTGATGATATACTACGAGGAATTCCCTTTTCCCCTAATTAAAAGGGGTTATAGTCCTCTATCATTTCCCCTAGTTCATGGAATTTGCATTCTATTCTGTGGCAATGATTTGCAGTTTTGCAATCACTCGCTGGATTACTGAAAATTTGAAATTCCATGTACGCAATAATTCAATATGGTTTCACCATTGGATTGCTGCTTTTTTAGCGATGGCGATTTTGCTGTGGCAAGAGATTGAATCTCCTTGGATCTGGGGTGGACTTACTGGAATTGCTCTTGAGGGGCTAAGACGGAAAAATTGGTCGATCAGGCGTGATTCTGGAAAATAGAATCCTAAATTTCTATCAGTGATGATTTAGTGCTGATTGAACTACCACGTGGTATGGGAGAGCAAGAGCCGGTTCGAACAGCGCTATATTCTGAGCACGTTGCTCTAGATGCAAACATTGTGGATTTCCATGGTTTTGAACTCCCAATTTGGTATTCCAACATCAGTGAAGAGCACCTTGCATGTCGTTCAAGTGCTGGATTATTCGATGTGTCTCACATGGGTTCATTCCGATTTAGTGGTGAAGGAGTCAGAGATTGGCTAGAAACTATTGCTACTCAGAAATGCTCTAATATTTCTCCAGGTAGATGTGCTTACACACATTTCTTAGATCATGATGGTTTTCTGATAGATGACATGATTTTTGCAGTAGTTTCAGAGAAAGAGATTCTCGGAGTTCCTAATGCCAGCATGGTTCCTGTGATGTGGGAATGGTTTAGTTCGCATTTACCAGCAGATGGTTCAATTAAATTGGAAGATTTGTCCCCTCAAACAAGTATAATGGCTCTACAAGGGCCAAATGCCAAGTCAATTTGTGAGTCTGTTTTGGGAATTGAAAATCATGTTGGGAGATTCAAATGGGCACTTATTTCAGAAAACTCTCTGGGCATAAATGGCTGGATTCAAGGAACTGGATATACTGGCGAAGCCGGATATGAAATCTTCGTGCCAAACGAAGATGCTCCAACATTGTGGCGCGCTCTAATTGAAGCAGGTTCAGTACCGATTGGATTAGGGGCAAGAGACACATTGAGATTAGAGAAGGGTTTCTTGTTGTCTGGCGTGGATTTTGCTTCACCTCAATTAGATAGTAATGCATTGCTGCATCGTGACTCTTGGGAAACAAATGTTCCTTTTGGTCTTGATATTGAGCATGAATTCGTCGGGCGCAATCGAGTAATCTCTCACTCCGAAAATGATGCCAAATTGTGGGGTGTAAAACAACTTGAGAGAGGGCCTCTTCCTCGTGGCGGTAAAGTGGTTGAAGATTCCGCTGGGAACGCAATTGGAACTCTAACAAGCGGAGCACCTTCACCGTCTTTGGGGCGTGTAGGTATCGGGATGGGTTACATTTCCGCTGTTGAGCCTGGTGATGAGGTCATGATTGTGGCTTCTCCACGCAAAAAAGTTAGAGCGATTATAGTTCGGCCACCTTTCATTTGATAACGCCCCTTAGGGGCGTTGGCTTGATGAGGGGTGTCCTCGTCGCTAATACATGCGCCGCATGATTGCAATCGGAATAATGACTTGTTTCCTTCTTTCAGCGGTTCCTACTATTTCTCAATCTGACTCATTTGTTGAGATATATGATGAGGTATTAATCGATGACAAAATCATTGATGAATCTGAGTTAACGTTGCCACAACTTGAGGCTTTAAATTCAGTTGGTATGGGTAGAGGTTCAAATACGAATTGGTCTGCAGCAGGTGGTTCGCAAAATAACGATGAAATTTATGAAATGATATTTGATTCCCAAGGAAACGTTATCGTTTGTGGTACTATTTACCAAGCATCATACTTTGGCTCAATTGAGGTTTTCACCGAAGGAGAGGGTGATATCCTCATTGCGAAACTTTCTACAACTGGTACTTGGGAATGGGCGGTTTCAGCAGGAACAGCCCTGTACTACGACGAATGTCGTGGAGTGACCATAGATTCGAACGACAATGTGTACGGTACTGGATACTTCCAAGGTACCGTAACCTTTGGAAATACTACAGTCGAAACCACAGGTTTTGATGGGTGGATAGCAAGAGTCAATTCCACCGGTAATTTTGATTGGGCTATGAAGTTCGGTGGTTTTGATGTAGATATTGGCTGGGATATTGCGGCAGATAATTATGATAATCTTTACGTTACAGGATACTATCGAAACGAGACCGAGTTCGGCGGTACAGTACTAAGTTCAGGAAGTAATGAAGATTCTCGTTTCTTCATAGCATATTTCAATACATCATCAGAACTTTGGGATTGGGCTGATGACACATCAGGATCTGGAAGTAGTATACCATATCAGGTAGTAATAGACCCAGTGACTAATGACGCATATATCGCCGGTTACAACACTGGAGATGAGACCTGGGGCAACAATAGTTTCACATCGAGCCCGCAATCTACATATGCTGGATTTGTGGTGAAATATTCAGATGATGGTACATTCCTCTGGGGTCAAAATACCGGGGGCAACCAATGTTTTGGAACTTGTGGTGTTTATTTCAACAACATAATCCTCCACCCCGACGGTGGAGTTGTTGTCGGTGGAAACTTCCTTAATACCTACAAGAAGCAAGGGGGCGCCATTGTCAGTGGTCAAGGTGACTGGGATGTTTTACTTGTACGGTACGACTCTAGCGGACTTCAATTATGGACCTACCATGCTGGTGGGATAAATGACGATAGACTACAAGCCCTTTCTGTGAATGGAAAGGGGCAAGTTCAATTCGGTGGAACTCATTTAAATGATATGAAATTCGATTCAACAACATTAGTAAAGAATACTACAAACAACAAGTATGATGCTTTCATTGCTCAAGTTGATTATGATTCCGATTTCCAATGGGCCATCAGCTTTGGTGGAGCAGATAACGACACTACTGGTGCTCTATTGAGCATGCCAGATGGTTCAATAGTATCTGGTGGTGACTTCAGTGGAACTGTTTGGTTTGGTTCAACACCAAGAACGGCAACAGACCAAGACATATTTGTCTGGAAGTTTGAGCATGACAAAGATGATGATGGCATCACAGATTACATCGATAATTGTTTGAACACTCCAAATTCGAATCAAAGTAATTTTGATTCAGACGTCAAAGGTGATGCTTGTGACTCTGATGATGACAATGATGGTTTACATGACGTATTGGATGATTGTCGTTATGGCGTGACTGAATGGAATCAATCGAATCTAACACTAGATCACGATGCTGATGGTTGCAAAGACATAGAGGAAGACAATGATGATGACAATGATGGTATTTTCGATATCGACGACAACTGTCCTTCAGGTATTCTAGATTGGGTTGTAGATTCAACCAGCGATTTAGATGGCGATGGCTGTCGTGATTTAGATGAAGACAACGATGATGATGGAGACAGTATTTTGGATGTCGATGACAATTGTCAATATGATGAAAATCTAAACCAAGATGATTATGATAATAATGGAGTTGGTGACCTCTGTGATGCTGATGACGATGGTGATGGCATCGATGATTTAGTCGATGATTGTGTTCAAGGTTCCTTAAATTGGACTTCAGCAGTCCAAACTGACAAGGATAACGATGGTTGTGAAGACGAAGGTTCAAATGAAGACCCAGATGATGACAACGACGGAATTCTCGATGATTTAGACCAATGCCCTAGAGGAGAAGTTGGTTGGAAATCTAGCCAATCGAACGACCGTGATGGCGATGGTTGCAGAAATGATAACGAAGATAATGACAATGACAATGACACTGTAATTAACGAAGTTGATTTATGTTCTAATGGTATTACAAATTGGAGAAAGAATACTACTAACGACAACGATGGTGATGGTTGTCTTGATGACAGGGAAGACACAGATGATGATAACGATGGTTTCTCTGATCTAGTTGATTTCTGTCCCTTGCAAGAGGGTACTGCTAGCCAAGGTGGGATGAAAGGATGCCCAGATTTCGATTCAGATGGTTGGGCAGATTCAGCAGATGCATTCTTCCAAGATGAAACTCAATGGAATGATGGTGACGGTGATGGTTTTGGAGACAATCCATCTGGAAATACTCCAGATGCATGTCCGTTTTTCTTCGGTAATTCGAGTATCGACAGAATTGGATGCACGGACACAGATGGAGACGGATATTCTGATCCCGAGTTATCTTGGACAACAGGGCAAGGTGCGGATGCTTTCATTGACGAGCCAAGTCAGTGGTCTGATGCAGATAGTGATGGGTATGGAGACAATTTCGATGGAGATATGGTTGACTTCTGCACTAACAAAGAAGGATCATCGACAATTGATCGATACGGCTGTCCAGATATTGATGGCGATGGATACTCAGACCCTGATGCATTTTGGGGCATCGATAAATGGGGAGCTCTTGGGTTCGGACCAGATATGTTCTCATTAGACCAAACTCAATGGTATGATAGCGATAGAGATGGTTTTGGTGACAATTGGGGCAACCCTGAATGGAATGACTCACGAGAAGTAGATTGGCCGGGAGTATTCGTAGATAACGCGACTTCTGCTGACATGTGCCCTCTAGTGGCTCCTGACGGGAGTTTTGATGATGAGATCTATTATCCTGGGTGCTTGCTAACAGAGCCAAGTGATGGTGGGGAATCCAATAATGACGAAACTGTTGCTAGTGACTCAGAAGGCATGAGTACAACTACTATCATTGGAATAATCGGAGGGATTGTAGTAATTGGTTTAATTTCTGTAATCATTATGATGGTTAACAAGAAACCTGCTCCTAAGAAAAAACGTACAGTACCTGATAAATTGAATGAGACACCTGCTCCAAGTGAAGCTAGTAGCGAAACACAGAGTTCCGAGAATGACACTATTGATTCTTGGGAGGACTTGCCAGCAGGAGACTATCTTGATCCTGATGAAAATGGCACTGTTTGGTTCAAAGCTAATGATGGTGATAATTGGTACCAAAATGGCGATGGAACCTGGACAAAGTGGCAAGACTAAGTTAGTAGTTTGCTGATTATTTCAAGGAAGACATCTTTGTCTTCTCCCTTAACATCTGAAATCTTTAGTCCATGAGCCTGATTAAGTGCGTCTGCGATTTCTTCAATATTTCCAAAAGATGCAGTCACACCCAACTTTTCTTGTGTACATAGTTCACCCATGGGTGTATTCTTATTTACTACACTTGGGCGACCAAAGGCAGCAGCATCGAGCATTTTAGTGGGTATTGCGCCTTGTAAAATATTACCCCGTTTCGTTGAATACATTGCATACATCACGCTAATTTCCCCCACCAACTCAGGTAACTCCTCCTCGGTAAAAGAACCTCGATAATCGATGTTAGGGAATTCTGATAACATTTGATTAACAGCAAGACCGTCTCCTGCAACAATAACCCTAAAGTTTGCAGACTTCGCTGCAGAATGCATATGTCGAATAGATTCAATTTCTCTTATCCTACCAAAGTATCCTACCACTTTTTCTTTGGTTTGATTTAGAGTTCTTGGATTTCTTCTATTCATTACAACTTGAGAGTCAAAACCTTCGGACTTTATCCATTGTTTGAATCCTTTAGCGGAAGTAATTATCAAATCCGAATCTTCCATTATTCTCCTAGCCTCTTCAATCATCAAATTGGCGGCCTTTCTGTGAAGTATTGTATTTCCGCGCATCAGTGGCCAAGTATGGGCCATATCATGAATATCGAGTAATTTCTTGCCTGCAAAATCTACACCCGCCGTATCAGTATCATTGAGAATTAGTAAATCTGCATTAATTTTCACGCTAGCTATGAATTTCCTTTTCCGAAACCACGTGCGAATTGCGCCAGGTCTCCGGGTCCACCCTTGACGTTTGCGAAATATGGTGTACCCATTCTTTTTCTCCATCTCAGGGTGGCAGTTTTCTCGGTCCCACGCAATGATTTCAACCGAGTGTCCTTGGTCGACCATCCACTTAGCATGCCTTTCTACACGTGGGTCAGGTGCACATGCATTGGTCACAACCATTGCAATGTGGGCCATAATATAGTCCAAGAAGTCCTCCTCAATTGCCTTTGCTACTAAACCAACATTCATGATGGGTCCGCGCTGCGAGTATAATGAGGCCGGAACATGGTTGACCAACTACCCAATCTCGGACGAGAAAAAGAGATGCTAGAATTTATGGGCATGTCATCGATTGATGACTTGTTTGCAGATATACCTGAATCTGTGAGGATGAATGAGGAACTTCCTCTACGTGGCCCTCAATCTGAAGAAGAAATAATTGCGGATGCTCGCAGAATTTTGGGAGCAAATGTGGCTTTGGGGGACAGAGTAAATTTCCTCGGCGCTGGTTTGAACCGAAACTATGTGCCCGCCAGCGTGTTCCAATTGATTGTGCGCGGCGAGTTCTTGACTTCTTACACTCCATATCAGCCAGAAGTTAGCCAAGGGATGCTACAGGCAATGTGGGAATTTCAGACATTAATCAGTGAATTAGTAGGTCTTGAAGTTGCTAATCTCTCAGTTTATGACGGTTCAACAGCAGCCGCCGAGGCGATAACTTGTTCAATACGCATTCACAATAGGAAAGCGACTCAAAAAGACACAGTATACATCAGTGAATTGCTACCTCCTGCTAGGATCTCCGTAATTCAGAATTATACACAAGGCGGCGGAGTAACTATCAAAACTCTCAGGCATAATTCAGATGGAACACTAAATCTGGAATCACTTGCTGAAGCAGCAGGGTCTTGTGGAATCTATGTTGAACAACCTAACCCTCTAGGTATTTTGGACGGTGGATTGACCCGTGTAAAGGAAATCATTGGTGAAAATACCGCTTTCATAGTAGGAGTTTCTCCTTTGAGCCTAGGTCTCTTGGAGGCCCCAGGTAATTATGGTGCAGACATCGTTGTAGGAGAAGGCCAAGCTTTGGGCTCCCCAATAACATACGGGGGACCTCTTTATGGGATATTTGCGTGTTCAAAGGACTACTTGCGTCAAATGCCCGGGCGTATTGTCGGGCGTTCAATCGATGTTGATGGAAAAGAAGCATTTTGTCTGACACTTTCGACAAGAGAGCAACATATCAGGAGACATCGTGCAACATCTAATATCTGTACTAATGAAACTCTAATCGCCTTGATGGGGGCTATGCACATGTCGCTATTGGGCCCTGAAGGTTTAGAGAAACTTGCTGGCAGAAATATGGCTGCTTGTCAATTAGCAAAGAAGAAATTGTTAGAAATCCCGACGATCGCTCTTCCTCATGCCATGAATTGTCATTACAATGAATTCGTGGTAGAACTACCTGGTTCGGCATCCGATTGCATAGCGTATCTTGACACTAACGGTTTGATTGGAGGATATGACTTGTCCAATTGGTATCCGCAGCGACGTAATTGGCTTCTAGTATCCTTTAGCGACCAGACTCAGGCAGCAGAAATTGAGTTGCTTACTGCTCATCTGGCTGTTTGGGCAGCATCTGCTTCAAAGGGGGTGAGTGCATGAGCCACTTGTTCGAGCACTACGGTGCTAATGGCCGTGGATATTCTCAGCCAGACCCAATCATGTCTACTGACAATTTACAGATTCCTTCTTCATTGGTAAGAAAGAATTTACCTAGGTGGCCGCGTATTTCAGAGCCTGAAATGGTCAGGCACTATACCTGGCTTTCCAACCGCAATTTCGGCATCGATACAGGTTTCTACCCATTAGGTTCGTGTACTATGAAACACAATCCACGTGTCAATGAAGTCATCGCTCAACTTCCAGGGATTGCAGACCTCCATCCTCTACAGCCTGAACACCAAATTCAAGGTACACTTGCCATTTTCCATGAGATGCAGGACATGTTGGGAATTTGCGCAGGAATGGATGCAGTTACTCTTCAACCAGTTGCAGGGGCTCAAGGTGAATTTACTGCCATACGATGTATACAAGAATACTTCCGCAAGCGTGGAGAGTTGCAGAGAACTAAGGTAATCGTTCCAGATTCAGCACATGGAACAAATCCTGCAAGCGCCTCAATGGCAGGATTTGAGATTATTGAGATACCTAGTGGTGATGACGGACGAATAGATTTAGACGCCCTTCGAGCAGTTGTCGGTGACGATACTGCTGCAATGATGATCACTAATCCTAGTACACTCGGAGTATTCGAGCCAGAGATTGCCGAAGCTGCAGAAATAGTTCATGCAGCAGGTGGCCAGATGTACTATGATGGGGCGAATTTCAATGCGATTCTAGGTAGAACCTCTCCTGGAATCATGGGCTTCGATGCAGTGCACTATAATTTGCACAAAACATTCAGCCAACCGCATGGTGGTGGAGGTCCAGGTTCTGGTCCAATAGGAGTTAAATCTCATCTTGCAGAGTTCCTTCCAGGTCCTGTTGTAAAGCGTCGACCAATTTTAGCAGGTGACCGACTGACTGTGGTTAATCAAGAATGGTGGTACCATTGGGAAGAGCCAGAAAACAGCATTGGCAAGGTTCAACAGTGGCACGGCAATAGTGGTGCAGTAATACGCTCTTGGGCATTTTACCGTCGCTATGGACGGGATCTCAAAATAATGTCAGAGCATGCTGTCCTGAATGCAAATTATCTCCGGCACAAGATCATCCAAGAAGCAGAATCAAAAGGTGTCAGACATCTATTTTGTGACGGTGCACCAGTTGAAGTAGTAAAGCATGAATTCACGCTTTCACTCGCTCCTATGAAAGAGCAAATGGGAATTGGAGCCATGGACGTAGCTAAGGGATTATTGGATAAGGGTTACATGTCCCCTACGGTATACTTCCCCCTGATTGTCCCAGAATGTATGATGATTGAGCCAACTGAAACAGAGTCTAAAGAAGTGTTAGACAAATTCGCGGTTAAGTTTGTTGAAGTGTTGATGCAAGAGGCAGAAGTTCTACATCAAGCGCCAGTGACTACTAAGGTCAGGCGTGTTGATGAGGTCTATGCTGCTCGTAATCTGACTCTTTCTTATCCATTTGATGAGTAATAATCACATTACGTGTTTGTTTTTGCAAATGCTTCAAGGCTGATGCCTATCAGGCAACCATATGGATTGGGAGGAAGTCAAGATTCCCGGGCCGGGGCCACAGATGCTGTGGCCGATGGCTTGGTCGCTTCTCCCGTTGGTTGGTGGAATGCTACTTCTTTTACAAGGTAAAGGATTACTCGCAACTGGTTTTCTTGCATTCGGAGTAATGTTGTCCCTGATTGCTGTTTGGATAGGTACTAGCGCCATGCCTGGCCGAATTGATATGCTTACTCTGCTAGTTTCTCCTTTCATGGCCTTTGCTCTATTGTTTCAGCCTCACGAAATAATACAGGTACTCTTGGCACTAATTCCATGGATTATCAATTATCGTACAGCATCTTTTCTTTCAGCACTTTCAGGCACCGCATATCGCTGTGAATGGGATCCGAAATCGCCACTACCCGATGTAGAAGGGGCCACTTACATGCACCGTAAATGGGCTGCTAGGCCACTGTTTCGAATCGGTACTAACATCGTTCGAGGTGTTCGTACAGATAGTCAAATCATGCTCGAAGCAGATGCTCCAATTACTTTCACATTTAGTGAAGAGTGAGCAAAAACATATGCTACTGTTTTGAATCACTCATGATTTATGCAAGAATATCCGTTAGATATCAGAGGCCTAATTCTCCGTCACCTTCAACCAGAAATGGAATACAGTTGGATTGCTCCATTTTTGTGGAAAGGTTCACTCGAATTAAGCGGGCACACGGAAGATAAATTACTTCATTCGCGATACCAAATTTTGCTTGACGTAGACAGTTCTGGACGTGGCCGAATAATTCCTCGTGCAGCAGGAATTGCTGCAAGGCAAGGAAGGTTAACACTCGCTCATAATCTGTTGTTGACTCATCTTCTTGACATCAGGCCAGAACCAGCTCTTGAAGCAAGAGCGCTAAATCTGTTAAATGATGAAAAGAGAAAGATAAGGCGCTTACTAAATCGTAATCGTGAGTGGCCTCAAGATATTTGGAATTTACACGATACCCCGGCTTGGATAATTCCATCATTTATACGCAGGTTCAGGGAGTTAGTGAATAGCCGACAGATTTCAATCATTTCAGGAGGTCATCTACTGGCGTCTGGAACTTGGATGTGGAAATATGGCGCTAAGTCCCATATTCCTGCGAGCGTAGACAGTTACTCTACTGTAAATTCATTGCCAATTTTAGAATAATGGATTTACTGTTGTGCGCGGTACGTTGATGAACCACCGTCCATGGCACAACACCATGGACGTCACAATCCTTCTGGGCTCAAAGTCAGACATGCCTGTCGCAGAGAAATGCACCAAGATTCTAGATCACTTCGGTGTAACATACCAACTACGTGTTGCTAGTGCACACAGGTCCCCTGCATTCGTTGAGGAAATAATTCATGATGCTGAAGCAGATGGCTGTACGGTTTTCATCGCTATGGCTGGGTTGGCAGCAGCACTTCCCGGTGCTGTAGCTGCACTCACAACTAAACCTGTAATCGGTGTTCCATGTGGCGGAAAGGTTCCTTTCGACAGTTTACTGTCAATAGTTCAACTACCCCCTGGTGTCCCAGCAGCGACAGTCGGTGTTGACCGTGGTGACAATGCAGGATATCTTGCAACTCAGATACTAGCACTTGGTAATGAGGCATATGCTGCTGCACTGAAGCAGAATAAGTTGGACCAAGTTGCTAAGGTTATGCAAATGGATGCAGAGGTCAATGGAAGGGATGTCTGATGTTTGATACATCTTCATTCATTGAAGAGGCAGCTCAAAAAATGAAAGATGAAATCGATGAGATAGCGATCATCGCATGCAGCGGTGGCGTCGACTCGACTGTTGCTGCAGTTATTGCAAACCAAGCAATTGGTGGCAAATTACACTGTGTCTATGTCGATACAGGATTGATGCGAAAGAATGAGACTAAAGAAATTCAAGAAATGCTTGCTGCTCATGGTTTGAATCTGACAACCGTTTTCGCCGAAGAGCGTTACTTCAAGGCCCTCAAAGACGTAACAGAACCAGAGCAAAAAAGGAAGATTATCGGCGAGTTGTTCATCCGCATTTTTGAAGAAGAACAACACAAAGTTGGTGCTAAGTTTTTGGTTCAGGGAACAATTGCTCCAGACTGGATTGAATCAGGTGGCGGTGTTCGTGACACCATCAAGAGTCACCACAATGTTGGTGGCCTACCTGAAGATATGACCCTTGAGATATTTGAGCCATTAAGAGATTTGTACAAGGATGAGGTCAGAGAATTGGCACACGCTCTTAAGATTCGAGTTGCTGACCGCCAACCTTTCCCTGGACCGGGATTAGCTGTGCGCTGTTTGGGCCCACTCACTTTAGAGCGTGTTCATGTTGTACGTGAAGCATGTGCGATTGTAGAAGAGGAGTTTGAAGCAGCGGCGGCTGAAGGTAAGATGGAGATACCTTGGCAATATTTCGCTGCACTTCTACCGGTTCGCTCAGTAGGTGTTCACGGTGATGTTCGTGCGTATGGTGAGACAGTTGTAGTTAGAGCAGTACAGTCCCTAGATGGAATGTCTGCCCGCTATTCCGAAATACCACATGCGATCTTAGCAAAGATTAGCACACGGATTACTAACACAGTCAAGGGCGCAGTGAACCGTGTAGTTTACGATATCACTCACAAGCCACCTGGCACTATTGAGTGGGAATGATTCGTCATTCAGTAATTATCCTTAGATGTCAAATTGGGGTTTTGAATCCCATTGCTCTGACTATACACCAACCAGCCCTTGCTTCAAAAACGGAGAACGCTCCGCCAAATGCAATAGCTCCGAATGGATACCACCAGAGGTTCGATGCTAAAACTCCAGTTAAGATTAGCACACCTAGAACTGCAGCAGCAGCCAAGCCCATCAATCCTGCCCGTAGTCTTGCTGCTTTTCCTTTTGCTCCGATATTACATTGCATATATTACCACCAAAATTAATCTGTAGCCAAGCGTACTCTTAGCTTCATATAATTACTTTTTATCCATAGTGAGAACTTTGCACGTAAAGTCAATTTCAGCGGGGATGTGAATACATCACCGGACCTACGTACAATCTCATGGAAGATTTTTGAGTAAGCATCGTGCATAATTTTAGGCTGAACACGTGACCTTGCATCCAAATAATCAAACAGATGCATAGCCGAATCTTGGTGACGTCGAACGACTTCGAAATATTCTCTAGCAAATGAATTCCATGATGAATTTTTTGCAAGGTTTGGTTTAGCAATATCTTCAACGTCTATATTGTAAGCTGCTAATACATCCTTTGGCAAGTACACTCTTCCACGTTCATAATCTTCAGAAATGTCTCTCAAGACATTGATAAGTTGCATCTGGATTCCCAGGTCAATCGCATGCAATCTAGCAGCACGGTCATCATATCCATATATCTCAATAAGAATCAAACCAACAGCAGATGCAACCTTGTAGCAGTATGAGCGAAGTTCATCCCAAGTATTGCACCTTACAGTGAATAGATCATCTTCCATACCTTCAATCACTGTTTCAAAGTCCTGAAGTCTGATTGAGTATTTGTGAAACACATCTTGTAGTGCGATGAATATTTGCAAATCATCAGATACGATTTGTCCTAAACTGGCTCTTCGTAAATTATTACGTATTGAAGTTAGAGCCATCAAGCGTTGCATGTGGATTGGTTCTGGGTTAGAAGGCTCTCCTGCAGAATGTATTTCACGCAACAGTAGGTCTCTTTCTACGGATTGCTTTGTTAACTCTTCAGTTGCAATAACAACTGGTTCTTCATCACCATCGACGATGTCATCTACCCAGCGACATAGGGCATAAACCGCATGAACTGCTCGACGTTTCTCTACTTCAAGTGCTGAGAATGAACTGAAGAAGGTTGTCGAGGAGTTACGACAGATTTGTTGACAATGTGCATACGCACTGTCTAAGGATTTAGCGTCCATTGTGTTCCCTCAAGTACGGTTTGGGCTAGTTGCTACGATTTCATTCGCAGAAACAGGATTCATTTTTCCAGGTTTACTTCGTCTTTTACGACTACTAAACCAAGTGTCAACTCCATTCCAGTCAGGTCTGATTCCAAGACTGTCAAGAAGTAATTTCGAACTGATTCTTGCAGATTCATAAATTACTGGCAAGCCACTTCCTGGGTGTGTCCCCCCACCTACTAGGTACAGGTTTTTGATTTCATCAAATTCATTCTTAGGACGTTTCCACAACATCTGGTCAAGTCCATGTGCAAGATTGAAAACAGCTCCTCTGTAGCAGTGTTCTCCCCATCCTTCTGGAGTTATCACTAACTCAGATACGATGTGGTCGCTAAGACCTTCAAATCCAAGTTTGGTTTCGATCTGTTCGATAATACGATTACGGAATGGGTCTTTTTGGTCATCCCAATTTATATTTTCATGAATGTGAGACACCGGTACGAGAGCGTAAACAGTGGAGCAACCTTCTGGTGCCATCTGCGGGTCTGTGACACAAACGTTCTGGACGTATACCGATGGGTCGTCCCAAGTTAAACGGTGATGCTTCTCGATATCTTCTAAGTTCTCGACATAATTCTCAGATGCATATATTTGATGGTGCGGTAAGTCATCAAAAGTTTTGTCGACTCCTAAGTAAAGCATGAAAGTCGAACAAGAGTATTTCTTTTTGTCAATTTTCTTATTAGACCACTTCTTTCTTACATTATCTGGGAACAATGAAGTCATGCCTTGAGCGAAGTCTGCATTCATGATTACTTTGTCTGCATAGAATGATCCATTCTCGGTGACTACACCTTTGATGGTTTTCTTGTCCATTATGACTTCAGTCACAGCTTCTTCCATACGGAATTCGACGCCTAAATCTTTGGCGATCTCACCCATTCTTGCTGAAACTGTGCCCAATCCTCCCATCGGGTGGAATATTCCATACTCGTATTCAAGGAAGGCAAGCATTGTGAATAAACTTGGGCAGTTGAAAGGAGACATTCCAAGGTATTTGGTCTGGAATGACATTGCTAGCATCAATCTGTCATCATCAAACAGTTTCATCAGGTCTTTAGCCACGGAACGATGAGGCCTTAGAACCTTGGACACACGAAGGGCCCTTTCGGAAAACAGGTCGCTAAATCCGAACCAAGGTTCTTGCAGGCACTGCTTTGATCTGTCCAGTTTGTTACGGTTGTCCAGAAGGTACTTCTTGAATGCTTGAGCATTCTTCTCTCCAGATAAAACTTCTATTCGTTCACACATTTGGTCAACGTTACTCGTACAATCAAGTACACCTCCTTGGCCGAAAATCAAGCGATAATTAATGTCAAGCCTGTTAAGTTTCAATTCTTCATGAGCATCCATTCCGATCGCTTTGAAAATGTCTTCGATAACTTCTGGGTAATGGAAGAATGTGGGTCCGAGATCGAATTTGAATCCATCTCTCTCAAACACTTTGTTACGGCCTCCGACTTCCTTCGACCTTTCAAAAACAGTCACTTTTACTCCAGACTTAGCCAGCAGTAATGCAGATGCAAGACCGCCGGGTCCAGCCCCGATAATAGCGACAGACGGTTGAGATTCACTCGACATGGATTCACCTTGCTGCTTTAGGATATAAACTCCGGTTTTATTCCACTAAACAATCCAGAGATGTTTCATCCGAATCTAGAAGAGTACTAGGGTCAATTAGGGTTGCAAATTCATCAAGATATGGGCCCATTGCAGAGATGAGATCAACATCCGGGTGTCCCTTCAATACCATTCCATCCATGTACATTAGTGAACGGATAATCGGGAATGCATCATCACCGAAAGAGCAACCTGCCAAAACAGCAGCCTTCACAGTTTTCATCATTTGCTCTGTGAGGGAAACTTCGCTTACAGATGTTCCAACGAAGCCGTCATACAACCCATTCATCGATTTATAGTAGGTGTCAAGAGTTTTTCCAGTAGGTTTGGTATCTGCCATCGTTAGCATAGAATCAAATGCATTTTGTAATTCCCCCTTTGCTAGGAAATAGAAGAATCCAAACAATGCCTTGCGTACATGATTCGGTGCTTCACATATTGCTCCAGTATCAATAAAAATGAAATTCCTATCTTCGTCCATCATGGCATTACCTGGATGTAAATCGCCATGAAATACACCCAATCCAAACATGAAAGCGCCATGAATTCTGAAAAGTTGAAGCAAATCTTCCCAGTCTAACGTTTCTGAATTCAGGTGTGATTCTAAGGTTGGAGACTTTATCTCTTCAATTACGAGGACATGTTGGTTTGACAATTCCTTCCATATCTTAGGGAATCTTAACTTAGGCATCGGGAATTTTTCCTTATACTCTTGGGCGAGCCCATCTAATCTTTCCTTTCCACTTATCTCGTTCAGGAGGTTTAATTCTCTAATTGTGTAGTCCTCAATATGAGAAAGTAGGCCGAGAGGGTTACCTACCTTCTTGAGCCTTGGATTGAAGAATAGACCTAGTCTTACCCATCTTTTCATACGTTGAACGTCTTTACGAAATGATTTCTCGAAATCGGCTTTGATTATTTTGATAACAACAGATGTTCCATCGAGTAGTTTGGCTCGATGTATTTGCCCAATACTGGCCGCAGCAAACGGCTTTGTATCTATACTTTTGAAGTTAGAACGGAAATCAGTGGAAGTAAACCTATCTAGCAACTTCTCGAAATTCTCTTCAGGTATAGTTGGTGCTCTGCTGTATAATTGCTGAAGTTGTATGCATCGATCAGGGTCTAACAAATCTGGCCGGAGAGCACAAACTTGTCCCAACTTAACAGCCAGCAAACCCATCGATTCAATTTTATCGATATCAACTGGCTTTTTGCCCTTGAGTTGTCTTGCGAAACTCAATAGGGTCATCAGACGCATAACTTACAGCCCCAATTTTGAGTATATTAACGCCCGTTTCGATTCATCAATCAGAAAGTTCGAGGGAATCACTGGCTTGTCGATGAATAGTATAGTGCCACAGATCATTTAACTCCCCTGAACCATCGGTTCGCTGAATGACGATGTGCGGGTCTTTGGAAAACCTATTAGAAAGTGCTCCTTCAATAATCCCATCATCCATTTCCCACATTGGTAGGGCATCTGGATTGTCAATTGGCGGGTGATTTAATCCAACCCTAACGTGGAATAGTGGGTCAACATCGTATTCAAGAACACCTAGTCCTGCGTGTTCCCACCAATCCATCATTTCATCTAGGAATTCAATATCATGTTCGATTCCACGTAGTGAAAATGCAATTTCTTGACCAATTCTGTTACCGATTTGTCTCAGCATTAGCCCAATGTCAATACCAAGAATTTTCAAATTAGATAATTTTCCTTCAGTCAATTTTTGACGAGCTTCGTTTACCTCATTACCTGCTGCAAAGAATGCTTCAGGGTCAAATGGAGTATCCTCATCAGGTAAATCTAGACCGATACCTAATGCTGATGTGATGTTTTTCAAGAATGAACCCTCTCCAATGGTCAACCTCAATGGATCATTGATTTGGTTGTCAGTGTATCGGGCAACAGCAGTATCGAATAATACCGCATTTTCCCAAATGGTATCAATTAAGTTTAGGTGAGACTCGGCAAATGCTTGAGATTCAATTATCAGTGCAGCATCTTCTTTCCCTCGGCCTACAGGGTTATCCTCAATGTTCAGATATTGTACGACTTCAGACATGTCTCTAACAAATCCAAGAGATTCTAATTCATCAGAATGCCTTACTTCAATAGAGTCATGCAATTCTTTGAAGAATCTGATTGTACGGCTGTCTAAATGAGTAATGATTTGTATGACAACTCCTCTGACAGCAGCAGTATTTACTGCCTCAAGCGCACTTGGATTTCTACAAAGATGTAAGATGCCATATTGTCCAAGTAAAAGTATCAGCCTTTCATCAGACTCATCAGCCATTTTCTTTAATCGGCCATAGATGTGTGTACGTTCTTTGAGAACTGCAAACCTGGGGTCATCGACATTTCTTGATTTCATGCTAGTCGATTTGGTTTCGCTAGTTACATTCTTTGACAAATCATCATAGCCTTCGACTAAATTTGTTAATTGCTGTTTCCTCATATCTATGATATGCTGAACGGCCTCATGTAAGTTTAGGCTGGAAAACAGCATTGGACGATCTGCAGTTACAGTTACAATACCCATTTCTTGAAGTCTAGAAAGACTGTTGTAGGCATCTAATCTAGTTGTGTTCAGTTCCTTTGCAAGCTCTGAAGCCTTCATTCTTGGATTTGAACCCAAGATCATAATTGAACTTACTTCACGCTCATTGAGGCCGGATTCGATTAGAAGTTCTTGCCACATTCACTTACCTCCAGATACACTGGATATTTCTGAAAGAATCTTTGCGACGTGCCTTCTTGGTCTGAATAGCCAGTCATAAACGTAGTGAACTTTGTTGTCCGGACCTATTACGAAAGAGGATTTCGTCGGGAACTTACCAAGGTGAAGTGGAATATTGTATGATATTCCTACCGATCTATCTGTATCTGCCAATAGTGGGAATGGTAGGTCACCAAGTGTAGATTTGAAATCTAGCAGCTTTTCGAAAGCGCCAGGACCAATTCCAACAATTGAGCAGCCTGCTGACTTGAACAACTCGTACTGTTCTTTGAACGTCAAACAACCACGCTTACAAGTAGGAGAGTTATTCTTCGAATAGAAGAAAATGATACGCCATTGGCCTTCTAGCGACTTACTGTCAAACATCTTTCCACTGTCTGACTGCAAAACAAAATTAGGGGCTTCCTGCCCAATAATACTCTTACTCATGCTAATCCCTGTCACACCTGTAGCAGGTGTCCCATACGAGCCGCCTTAGTACTAAGATATGAACGGTTATGTTCACAGGTTCCTACAATAATGGGTACTCTAGAGTTTACAGAAATTCCGTTGGAGATTAATTGCTGCCTTTTGTCGGGGTTATTTGTTAAGAGATCAATCTCACTAAAACCCACGGAGTTTAGCATTTCAGCAGCGAAATCATACTTCCTGGCATCTCCCGGTAATCCGAGTTCAAGATTGGCATCTAAAGTGTCAAATCCTTCATCCTGCAGAGCATATGCCTGCATTTTCGCATACAATCCAATTCCTCGGCCTTCTTGCCTGAGGTAAACAATAGCCCCGCTGCCATGCTTCTGGATTTCCAACATGGATGCTTCCAGTTGGGGTCCACAATCACACCGAAGGCTACCAAAGGCATCTCCAGTCAGGCATTCAGAATGTATGCGGACGAGGGGAGTGTTGGGGCTTGCTTCGCCTATGTACAGAAGTGCGTGTTCTTTATCCATTTCTGTGTCGTGAAATGCCCTTATGCGGAAGTCTCCGAACTTGGTTGGTAATGTCGCATCTGCAGGTACAACTTGTAGCGCCTCTGTATCTTTCAACATGCTGAGAAGTTAACGCTATCAGTTATAATAACTCGTTCAACAGCCTGTAGGTGAAAAACGTCCCTATAAATACGGAATGGGGGAAGTGAGAGATATGGCAGGCACTAATTGTGATTTGGGAGTAGCTGCCAGAGTTGTGAAGAATCACTCAATTTTACTAGTTCAAGAAGCCAGAGGTAGCTACCAAAATATGTGGGGGCTTCCTAAAGGCAGAGTGGATCCTGGGGAAAACCTTGAGTCCGCAGTTATTAGAGAACTACAGGAGGAGTCGGGAGCAATAGGTACCATCCTTGGTCTTGCTGCAGTTCGCTCTACTATGTACAAAGATAGTCCTGCAGTATTCCTTTGTTTCGACGTACATGTTGACTCACATGGAGAAAGTCTCCTAAACGGTGAAATCAAAGAAACAGGGTGGTTTAAACTAGAAGAACTCAAGAGTCTGGAATGGGTCTCAGAAACAATGCATAATCTTGCGATTGATGCTCTTAGTGGCTCAAGGATGTCGATACAGTCATCTGTTCCACTATCGAAAACCGATGGTAAATATTTTGTTTATAGTGTGAACAAGCACTCGGAGAGTATGGCTTAGGTGTTATTATGGTTCCAGAATCTCGAATCCGCATCTTTAACTCGAACTCCAAACCCGGTAATTGTATTGCTTATTGGATGATATCAGCAAGAAGGTCTGTGTGGAATCATGGCCTTGAGCATGCAATCGAATTAGCAAACCAGAGAAACCTACCTTTAGTCGTAATTGAGCCTCTTGCAATTTCGCACCGTTGGGCAAATGATCGCTCACACACTTTCGTAATCCAAGGCATGATGGACAACAAGAGGGCATTTGAAGATTCCAAAATAACTTACATACCTTACGTCGAAACAAAGCCAAGAGAAGCTAGGGGTCTGCTCGAAAAATGGATGGATTATGCTGACGTACTCGTAATGGACGATTTCCCGGTATACCATCCACGCAAAGTAATGGAAATAGCGGTCTCTCTTGGAAAGTGTGAAATCCACTCTGTTGATTCTAACGGTTTCATGTCGTGTCGTGGACAGAATAGAACCTTCACTACCGCCTACTCACTGAGACGCCATCTTCACAAAACTATTCTAACGCACATTACTGAATTCCCTCATCCTAATCCGATTGAGTTAGCTGAAAATTTAGTGGAGATGGAAGAATCAGAGGTCGTTAGAATATTTGCTGATAGCGACACACCAATAACTCCATATGAATTCATTTGGCGAATTTGTGAAATCAAGGATTTCGGATTAAGCGCCCTGGCTAAACTGGAAATCGACCACAGCGTGGCTCCAGTACAGCACGTTCCAGGCGGCTCTGAGGTCGCTCAAGGGTTGTGGAAAGAATTCCGAACTAACCGTTTACAAAACTACACCGATGACCGAAATCACCCTGAACAGAATGGTTCGAGCGGACTTTCTCCCTATCTCCACTTCGGACACATTAGTTCTCATCAAATGATAAACGAAATCTTTGAAGATAATGATTGGACAATCTCGAATATCAATTTGCCACACAACGGTAGACGCGCTGGATGGTGGGGCCTACCTGCTGATGTCGAGGCCTTCTTGGACCAGATAATAACCTGGAGAGATCTTGGCTTCATACATTGTGCAAATGTTGAAAACCACGAAGATTATGATTCTATACCTGAATGGGCTAAGTTAACTTTGAAGATTCACGAATCCGATCCCCGCCCTTATCTCTACTCATTCGAAGAATTTGAGAACGCAGAAACACATGATGAACTGTGGAATGCAGCCCAGCGCCAACTACGTACCGATGGAATTATCCATAATTATTTGCGAATGCTATGGGGTAAGAAAATCTTGGAATGGACTCCAAATGCTAAAATTGCAATGGAGTACATGATTGCCCTCAATGATAAGTGGGCACTGGATGGAAGAGATCCAAATTCCTACACTGGTATTGGGTGGGTGTTAGGTAAGTTCGACAGAGGATGGACTGAAAGAGCGGTCTATGGCAAGATTCGATGTATGACTTCCGATTCAACAAAACGTAAATTCAAAACAGCAAATTACATGGATGTTTACTCGAATTCCCCCTCATCACAGCGCAAATTAACCTTTGATACAGCCGTCAAGACAATGCGGCTTTCGAATCAATGGAGGACTTAATCTGCCGAAATTTGTACACCAAGCTGACCATGATGCTAGCAAAGAAGAAATTTGGAATTGGTACAACAGCAAAGGTGCCTTTCGCCGAATCATGCCTGAATGGGAAGGAATTATCCCACTGAATGCAGGCGCTCTTGAGGATGATGATGAGACAATTTTCAAGGTTAGTCTTGGGCCAATTAAGCAAAAGTGGGTTGCGAAACACCACAGTGTAATTCCAGGTGAGCAATTTGCTGATCGGATGATGCGTGGTCCATTTGGTGCTTGGAATCACGTACACAAATTTGAATCTGTTAGCGATAATGTCACCACGATTTTAGATGATGTCGAATACAAACTTCCAGTTCACTTCCTAACCGGTTGGTCTGCAGGAATGACAGTACTACCAAGAATGCGTCAGATGTTTACATACCGTAGTACCAGAGTCACAAACGACCTCAATCAAATCCAAAAGACCTCAAAATTGTCACGTCAGCGTGTACTAGTATCCGGTTCTACCGGAATGATTGGACTACAACTTTGTGCGTTTTTAGAAACAGCAGGACACGAAGTGCATCGTTTGATGCGTGTTGAAACAAAATTACCTCCTGATGTTAATTCAAGTCAAGTTGTCCGATGGGATGATCGAACTGGTGAGGTAATTGAAGGTGATATGAATGGCTTTGATACAGTAATTCACCTTGCTGGAGCAGGTATTGGTGATAAGAGATGGTCTAAGAAGAGAAAGCAAATCATCCGGGACAGTCGTGTAATACCAACTGAGAATTTGTCAAAGGTGCTATCACAATTAAATCAGCCCCCAAAATCCTTGCTTTGTGGTTCTGCAGTCGGTTTCTATGGCAATCGAGGTACAGAAGTTCTAGACGAGTCTTCTTCTCCCGGAGACGATTATTTATCCGATCTCTGTGGCCAGTGGGAAAGGGCCTCAAAGTTGGCTGGAGACTCAGGGATTAGAGTCGTCCATTTACGCACAGGGATTGTAGTTTCACCATTAGGCGGGGCTCTATCCAAACTCCTTCTACCCGCTAAAATGGGTGCAGGCGGTCCTGTTGGTGGTGGGAAGCAGATGCAATCTTGGATTTCATTAGACGATGAAGTCTATGCTATTCATCATCTAATGATGGATGAATCTAGCAAAGGCGCATACAATTTGACTTCACCTAACCCAGTTTCTCAAAAACAATTTGCCAAAGTACTAGGGCGTGTACTACGACGGCCAGGATTCATGCCACTACCAGGTTTCATGATCAAGATAATGTTTGGAGAGATGGGGCAAAAACTTGTTCTTGAAGGCCAAAACGCTCTACCTAACAGACTAGAAGAGTCTGGCTTTGAATTTACTTACACAGACCTAGAATCGTGCCTAAGAAATTGCCTAGGCAAAATAAAGAATCCTCGTAGTTGAATTGTTTACGCCGATTGAGGGGCTCGAACCCTCGACCTTGGGATTAACAGTCCCACGCTCCACCAGCTAAGCTAAATCGGCAAATTGGCCGAAAAGCCATACATATATGACGGCTTCCATCAAATCTCATGTCAAAGTCAAGAGATTATTTGTAAAACACGACTACTTTTGGTCACTTCAGAATTTGAAATTTGAATGGAGTTTCTCATTTGTTCCAACGTGCCAGACTCTATTTCAGAGTTCACATCAAATTTGATCCAAGTCATTCCAACCTCGATTTTATCTCCCACGCCTTTGATGAGCTCCGCTCCAATTCCATGGTCGATATCTGAATCAAAACCAGTCCTTCCCGCTCCTAGATTGCAGAGGGTTTGGCCCAATACAAGAGCATCGATATCAGAAATCCACCCA
>MDSY01063527.1_pt1 | contig 25463 bp, 18 predicted proteins | sample 811131 | NCBI WGS metagenome assembly MDSY01 (sample SAMN05326643, study PRJNA326480) | marine metagenome | isolation source: seawater | place: Atlantic Ocean: South West | collected 2010
TCGAAAAAAATATCCCATATAGCAATAACCATGTACGCTCTTTTGTTAGGTATCTTTATCAAAACACAACTCTACAATCACATAGTGATCACCATCATTCTGCAAAGAAACTATCATTAACAGCATTACAGGTAGGTGTCTCCATACAGCTATAATTAATGTATCTTATTGCTTTTATTTATTCTTACACCAGATTCTGACACTATTAGAGATACTTTGAGCAATTTAATCTGTAAAAATAACAAAATAATATATAATTTATTAGAATAAATTATAATTATGCAAAATTTACTTAAAAATATTGAGGATAATAAAAAAATGAAATTTTTTGCAATCTAATCACGATAACTAAATATAATATCAAAATATTAATTATGAACAAAAACACTATTTATAAACAAAACTATAATTTATTAGAGCAATTTATACCTATGATTGGTGGCGGCGAGTTTCGTTGGCATTATAAACATTTATCTGAACAGGAAGGGATATAAATCAAATCTTAGCAAACGTTATGTGACAGTTAGCTAAATAATTATTTGTTTTATATCCTAAATATAAAAAACACACCGACTATCGGTGTTTTTTTCTTTGTCACATCAAAAAAAATAAATTCAAAAGGGCAAACTAAATTAAATCATCTTGTTAACTTATAAGATAAAAGGAGATATTAATATGAAACTAGGAGCAATGCTAATAGCTCTATGCAGTACTAGAGTAAACTATAATAGCACTACCCCTCAACATGACGGGATAAATAATGGGCTATTAGAAGAAAAAATAATTGAAGAACAAGCTACCTTAAAAAAAATTTTCGATAGATCCCATTATGACCTCATTGGAGCTCAGTTACAAATGACTGAACTCCAAACACAGCGCATTATTAGAGATGGTCTTCCAAAGAAAGCATCATCAGCAAATATGCAAGCCGCACAAGCGGAAGTGAAAAAAGCTGGTGGTGTTCCAAAGAAAGCATCATCAGCAAATATGCAAGTCGCACAAACGGAAGTGAAAAAAGCTGGTATTGAAACCTCTAAACTTGAAATTATCGCTAGATCCGATTATGACATCTATGCAAATCCAGATCATACAACAGTAGATTATTTAAAAGATCGTGAGTATGTTCCAAAAGGAGATGATTTTGATAAAATTGATGGTACTAGTATAGAACCAATGGTGACGTGAGGAATTACACCATGGCAATCCGTATGCGTTACTGAATTACTACCAAATGCTCAATCAAAGACAGATGATTTAAAATAATTAATTGAATCAGTCTTAGAACATATGAAATTTCAAAGTAAAGCTCAGTTAAAAATGAATGCTAAATCTAGAGATTCTAAAAAAGACCAAAGTAATAAATCATTAGGAATTGCTTTGGGAGGAATAGCCTTAGTCTTAGGTGCATAGGAGTAGCTATAGCTGCTAAAAAAGAGCTAATTACTTTCCCATCACGTTTAAACTCGTTCTTTAATAGGGGAATTTCTTCTTTAAGTTCGGTCTTTACTCGGAACAATACTTCTCCAGCAGAATGGGAATTAGCTAATGTTAATTTTATAAATTCTGTAATACATGGAAATGATTAAGAACATTCGAGTTTAGTTTGACCCGTTCTTTACAATCTTGATCTTTTTATGTAAGTTGACATTATGTTAGAGATTACTACTTATAATTTTAATGCTAAATTACGTGATCGTCATTTTGATGATAAGCAAGAATCAATCACACAAACGGTTGCTACTATTGCTGATACTGTACGTGATCAACGGGATGAGGCTATTATCAGTTATACAAAACAATTTGATGCGCCAAATGCAGATGATTCATTTTCCTTAATTGTTTCACAATCCGAGATTGATGATGCTTATACCCAAGTTACACCGGCCTTTAAAGAGGCTATGTTATTAGCCAAAAAAAATATTACAGCGTTTCATACTGAACAACAGCCTCAAAGCTGGCAAAAACCATGCTCTGTTGGTTCTTATGGCATGCAATATCAGCCTATTGAAATTGTTGGATTGTATGTTCCTGGAGGGCAAGCTTTGTATCCATCTAGTGTCCTTATGAATGCGATTCCTGCAAAAATTGCCGGTGTATCTCAACTTATTATGACAACCCCTCCTCGATCTGACGGATCCTTGGCTCCCGAAATCATTGTTGCTGCAGTCGAATGTGGTGTTGATCGCATTATTAAAGCGGGTGGTGCTCAAGCGATCTATGGACTTGCTTATGGTAGTGATTCAATCCCAGCGGTTGATAAAATTGTAGGCCCTGGAAATCGCTATGTTGATACAGCTAAACAAGCTGTTTATGGCTTAGTTGATATCGATAAACCCGCAGGTCCATCAGAAGTATGTGTGTATATTGATAACATCAATTATGCAGCCTACGCAGCGGCTGAACTTTTTGCTCAATGTGAGCATGATGAAGATGCATCTGGTGTTATTATTTCTGATCAAGATTCTATTTTAATAGCTGTTCAACATGAATTAAAACGGCAATTTCCTACATTAAAACGCCAATCTATTATCAAAAAAGCATTATCTAATAGTGCTCTATACAAGGTCTTAGATCTTGATGAGGCTATTAAGGTTATGAATGATATTGCCTCTGAACATCTCTGTTTAATTTCTGATAATGCAGAATCTATTCGAGCTAAAATTAAGCATGCAGGTGCTATTTTTTGTGGACCATATACGCCCGTTGCTTTAGGCGATTATATTGCCGGTCCTAACCATGTATTACCAACAGCTCGGTCTGCTCGTTTTTCATCTGCCTTATCTGTCTTTGATTTTGTTAAATTTTCATCCATCTTAACCGCATCAAAAGATAGCTTAGCGGATGTTCAACCAGCATTAGATATACTGACGTCTATCGAATCCTTGGATGCGCATAATAACACCATTTCGATACGCCTTTCTTAACTAGCTCATTATAGCGTTATGCTAACACTATATTTTCGTGTTTTTTTCTAAACATTACTTTAGTTTTATCTCCCTATTTTTTCTTACTTAATTAAGCATGTTATTTTTTCTAAAAAAAAATGATTAAAGATTCCTAAATATGGGTAAATAATAGTTACTTTGAAGGAAATTAAATATTATGAGCGATAGTGCAAGTACAACATCAAGCTTTTCTGAGCCTGTAAAAAAGGTAGCAACACTGCTGCTTTTTTTAGAAATGAATAAACCCGCTTTATCAAAAGGCATTTTAAAAGCCATGGGTGAGGCTAAAAGTCGTATTGTTTTAGAAGCTATGGCTAATCTAGGTAATATTGATCAAAGTAGCTTACAAGACACAGTATTACAATTTCATGAATTATTTGTTGCAAAGAAAAGTATTATTGGTGGAAAAAATCTTAGTTCGATGTTATTTCAACAAGCCTTTGATGCTAATGAAAGCAAAGCTTCTGTTTCTTATGATAAACCCTTTCAATATCTTGAATCCATTGATAATGACGCTATTCTTGCTATGTTTGATCGCTTATCTATGCAAATGAAAGCCTTGATTTTGTATTACATTAGCCAAGAAAAATCCAGTCAATTATTACAAAAAATGGATACTGAAACATCGAAACTCCTATTTAAAAAAGTATTTACCGTCAATGTTATTTCTGATAATTATGTTAGTAAATTAGACAAAAAACTGTATGAGCAATTTATGAGTTCAGCTGGCGGACAATCCTTAAAAGGCATAGTCTTAAAGTTTGCTGCTATTCTAGAACAAACCCCTACTGATAAACGTAATGATTTATTATCTAGTATCGAAGAAGATAATCCAGATTTATTAGAAGATATTAAAGCTAATATGCTATCTTTTGAAAATCTTGTTAAACTAAAAGACGAAGAATTACAGCTTATTTTATCAAACATTGATATGAAAGATTTATCATATGCTCTACAAAGTGCTGAGGATGATGTTAAAGAAAAAATTACAGCTAATATTTCTAGCAGAGCTAAAAGTATCTTAGATGAAGAATTAGAAGCGGCTAAAGAACGTGCTGATGATGATTCCATTAATGCTGCTCAACTAAAAATTCTTAGCCAAGCACGATCTCTTCAAAGTTCGGGGAAAGTAACCTTAAAATTTGTTGATCCTGATAACTCAGACGATAAAAAAGATGGGGATAAAGAAGAAAAAAAGGATAAAGAAGAGAAATAAATATGGCTAAAGATAGTAACGCTAAGTTTACTGATATTTCTGAAGATGATTTAACATCATTACTAGACATATTTAAAAGTTTATCCTTAACAATCTCTAGCTTTATTTCTTCTGAATTTAAATTAAAATTTTTACTATCTTATACAGAACATGAATGTAAACAATTTCAAGATATCTCATTTAAAGAAGATCCTGCTGTTTATAATGAATTAAAATGGTTTTCAAAACCTGCCTTACTTTATACTGACCGATCCTTTATCTCTCGTTTAGCAAATCGTATTTTAGGTGGTGATGGCATTGCAGAAACGACCGACGATCCTGAAAAGTGGTTTTTTTCAGAAGAATGTGTCGCTAGTGAATTTGTTGATTTAATTCTTGATTATCTAAAAACTCATAATCAACTGATCAAGTTTGAAAAATCAGTTAAAGATGTTGAGTATCTTCATATTTACTACCCTGATGATGTCTTATTATCTGTTAATTTTAAAATTGAATTTGATGGCGAAGAAGGCGGATCTATGGGTATTTTAATGGGAGAATCTGTTCTAAAAGAATATCTTAAGGACCCTGAAGATTCTAAAGCTCGTGAGAGTGATCCTGATTCTGCTTCTTCTGAAGATACTACAGATTAGTAAAATTATTAGCTAATTCTTAATCACGCAACCTACTTTACTAATATGGCAAATTAGCATCTAAATTAGCTATCAAGTGATCATTTTGCTTTAATAAATCCAAGACATTCCATGTTCCCTTTAAAAAAGATTCTCGTTGTGGATCTGGCATATTAATTAAGAATGATTCCTCAAAGTAACGCACACGTTTACTAACCAAATTAATGGTTACAGTTGTATCTGGATGCTTTGTAATAAATGCTTCACATTGCTTAATTTCAGCTCGTGTTGCATAAACAACGGGCAAACCAATCGCCTTGCAATTACCTGCAAAAATTTCTGCAAATGATTCCCCAATAATCGCTTTAATCCCATAGCGTTGCAACGCTTGTGGAGCATGTTCTCTTGATGATCCACACCCAAAATTTTTACCTACTAATAAAATACTAGCATGCTGAAATTGCTTATCATTAAAGGGATGATTTTTTAAGTTTCCATCGCTATCTTGGCGTTCATCGATAAAGGCATATTCTCCCATATTCTCAAAGGTTATTTCTTTTAAAAATCGTGCCGGTATAATTCGATCCGTATCTATATCATCTAGCACCATTGGAATTGCTTTGCCTATCACGGATTCTATTTTCATTTTTTAATAAACTCCCTAATATCTTTAACTTTGCCATAAATGGCTGCTAAGGCCGCCATTTGGGGACTCATTAATAGGGTTCGTCCTGTTGGGCTTCCTTGCCTACCAATAAAATTTCGATTGGATGTTGATGCACATAATTGATCATTTTCTAATTTATCTGGATTCATCGCTAAACACATAGAGCAGCCTGGATCACGCCAATCAGCTCCTGCTTGGATAAAAAGTTTGTCTAACCCTTCTTTTTCAGCTTCTTTTTTAACATTTTGTGAACCGGGTACGACCATCATTTTTACGTCTTTATGGACCTGATTCCCTTTTATTATTTGTGCCGCTGCTCGTAAATCAGATAATCTTGAATTGGTACAAGATCCAACAAAAACGACATCTATTACTTTATCTAAAATTGGTGAATTAGGTTGAAATTTCATATGATCTAATGCCGACTCAATTAACTGCTTTTCGTCATCTGGTTTTGACTGTGAATTTGGGAGTAACTCTGTAACACCTACAGATTGACCTGGGGTAATCCCCCATGTCACCATTGGCTCTATCCTACTTCCGTCAATGGTTACCACATCATCATAAACAGCATCTTGATCAGAACAAATTGCTTGCCAATACTGCTTAAGCTGTTCAAACTCTTCTCCTTTGGGAACATACTCACGATCTTTTAAATAGTCTATTGTTGTTTGATCTGGATTTACATATCCAATTCTTGCGCCCCCCTCGATACTCATATTACACACTGTCATCCGCTCTTCCATACTCATTGCCTCAAAGACAGATCCCGCAAATTCATATGCAAAACCAATGCCTCCTTTTACCCCACATTTATTAATAATTTTTAATACTACATCTTTGGCTGAAACGCCTTTTTGCAAAGTTCCTGTTACTTCTATCTTACGTACTTTTAAGGGTGTTAGTGCCAATGTTTGCGTTTCTAATACCAACGCTACTTCTGATGTCCCAATCCCAAATCCTAATGATCCAAATGCCCCATGTGTTGAAGTATGGCTATCTCCACAAGCTATTGTCATACCAGGTTTTGTTAAACCTAGCTCTGGTCCAATCACATGAACAATACCTTGATTCCCAGACTGACTATTAAAAAACGTAATACCATGCTCTTTAACATTATATTCTAATGTTTTTGACATTAATTCTGCTTGTTGATCTGAAAAGGGTCGCTGAAATTGTTTTTCAGTTGGAATAATATGATCTAATGTTGCAAAGGTTCGTTTTGGAAATCGTACACTAGCATTTCTTTCATGCAATGATGCAAAGGCTTGCGGGGTTGTTACTTCATGAATTAAATGTAATCCAATAAACAATTGATCTTGACCAGTTGGCAACGTTGCAACTTTATGTTTATTCCATACTTTATTATATAAGGTTCGTTCTGCCATTCGAAAAGCCTAAAAAGGCTACCTAATTATGTCAATAGCATTTATAGCATTATTTATAGATAATATCGTAATTTTTTTAATTGTGTTTCTGATTTTAAGGTTGTTAATCTCTCTTGAAATGGAATATAACACTGTTTTTTTACCTTATCTGTTTGAATCGTTTCATTTAATGTCACTGATATCATTGATTTACATTCAGCTAATAACGCTTTAATATGGTTTAACCGCTTTTCTTGCTTTTTTGTCATTATTTTCCTCACTCTCAACTGGATTTATATACTAGTTATAGACAAGAAAAAAACATTTAAAACATTATTATTATAAATAGCTTACTTGTAACGTTGATAAATGAATTGCTGTAATTTTTGTTTTGTATTATTAGTGAAATCTTGCATAACATACTCATAACATGCTTGCTGAATAATCCCAATTTGTTTTCCGATAAACCCCATTGCTTTGATATCTAATCCTGATAAAGCTAAATCTGTTTTTTGAAACGCTGCTTTCTTTTGATCAAAATCATACCGAATTATATTATGTATCCAACGTTGTTGTTGCTTACTTAAACTTAACATATTAAAACATATTTGAAGATCTAACTCTTTTAATAAATAGGCTAATCTTATATCAATGGGGATGGTATTAATCTCTTGCAAAACTGCCTGGTTCACCTGACTTAATCCTGGTAACAATCGATCTCCTAAGCCTGATTGTATTAATGCGTCTATTCCAAGGCTTGGATGTTTTGATGATACTAATTTTAGTAATTCTATTGTAATACGTTCTTTTGCTGGTAATGTCATTATTTTTGCTAATTTACATAAAGCATCCCACGTTTTTTTGTCACAGTTAAACTCTAACTGTGCTATAAAACGACAACAGCGTATCAACCGCAAACTATCTTCATTAAATCTTGTTATTGGATCGCCTACAACGCGTATTATTTTTTTTTTCAAATCTTGTTGGGCATTTACATAATCAATCAACTCTTCTGTTAAAGGATCATAGGCTAATGCATTCATCGTAAAATCTCTTCTTTTTATATCCTCTTGCAAAGATGTTTCAAACTTAACCGTATCGGGGTGACGCTTATCAGCATAATTACCCTCTGATCGATATGTTGTTATTTGCATTGGAATGGTCTTGTTTTGATACGTTTGAAAAATAGTAATAGTGCCATATTTTTTACCTGTAGCTAGCGTCTTATTACAAATCTTTTCTATTTTTTCTGGAGTTGCATTCGTTGCTAAATCAATGTCTGTTGATACACCTCCTAATAATGCATCCCGAATTGTTCCTCCCACCACAAACAACTCATAGTTATGCTTTTTAAATAAGCTCGCTAACCTTATTATAGTCTCATAATAAGGATGCTTTAGCTTGAATGTCATACCCCTTAGTTTAGCAAAAATAACTACTTGGTAACATACAATCTGATTCTATCTTGATTATGCTTAGTTTAATGTAATGTTGAATAAGATGCTAAAACACTTTACACTTTTTTAACATGGAAACTACGAATCTTATTCAAATTAAAGATTTGCAACAAATATTGCCTCACCGTTATCCCTCATTATTGATTGATCGTATTATCAAAATAGAACCTCGAAACTATATTGTTGGCTTAAAAAATGTTTCGATCGGAGAACCCTACTTTCAAGGTCACTTTGATGATTCACCTATAATGCCAGGTGTTTTAATTTTAGAATCATTACTTCAAACTGGGGCTACTCTTTTTTTACAAGATCCTGAATATTATGGCCGTTTTGCTTTTTTTGCTTCTATTGATGGAGTCGAATTTTTTGATTCTGTCATTCCTGGCGATCAAATTCGACTTGAAATGGAAGTTGCTAGTATTAACGAAAATACAATTTCGATGACAGGGCGAGCGTTAGTTGAAGGAAAACTTGTTTGTTCAGGTACATTCTCCTTTAATTTAGCTCATCGCCCTTCTAAAGCTCAAATTCATGCTACAGCATCTGTTCATCATACTGCTATCTTAGGTAAAAATGTTGTTATTGGTGCTAATACTATTATTGGTGAAAATGTTCATATTGGTGATAATACGCGTATTGATGCTAATTGTTTTTTAGAAAAATGGACTCGTATTGGAGAATCCTGCCGAGTTCACTTTGGCTGTGTTATTGGTTCAGAAGCACAAGATTTAAAGTACAAAGGCGAAAAATCATGGGTTGATATTGGAGATCGCAACGAAATTCGTGAATATGTTACTATTAATCGAGCCACTGGTGAAAAAGAAGTTACCGTTATTGGTTCTGATAATATTTTTCTTACTCATGTTCATATTGCTCATAATTGTGTTTTAGGTAACAACATTGTTATTGCTAATACGACCAATCTTGGCGGTCATACAATTGTTGATGATAATGCCGTCATTGGTGGTATGACAGGGATTCATCAATTTGTGCGTATTGGAAAAGGCTCTATGGTAGGTGCTTATACTCGACTTCCTCAAGATGTTCCTCCGTTTATGTTATGTGAAGGGAACCCAGCTTTGGTGAAAGGTCTTAATTCTGTTGGATTACGTCGTAATAGTGTTCCGCGATCTGCTATTGCAGAATTAAAAGAAATTTATAAATTATTATATCGCTCTGACTTAGATACCTCATCATCGATTCAATCTATTAATGCGCATTCTTATCAATCTGAAGAAGCTTCTTATTTAATCACATTTATCACAGAACCCTCAAAGCGTGGGTGTATCAAAAAACAAGAATCTGAGTGAATATTTTAATTATTGCGGGTGAAGTGTCCGGAGACTTATACGCGTCTTATCTTGTTAATGCTATAAAAAAAGAGTCTCCTGATCATGTTATTTATGCTATTGGCGGTGATAAACTTAACGCTGTAGCTGATACATTTATCTTTGAGACGGCCTATCATCACGGGATTAGTTTTTCTAAGCAATTTTTAAACTTTAAATTAAAAAAATCATTACTTAACGCTTTGCAAACTACTATTAAAACCTATGATATTGATCAAGCTATTCTGATTGATTTTCAACATTTTAATGATCTCATATCAAGCTATCTTCAATCTGTTTCTATTCCTATTCATACATTTATTACTCCTAATTTTTGGATGTGGAAATCGGTTCGTTTAGCACAAAAGATTTGTAATTACTCAGAAAAAATCATCTGTATCTTTCGTCCTGAATATGATTTTTATAAATCACTTCATCAAGAAACCTATTATTTTGGACACCCTCTTACCGATATAATCAGCCCACCAGAATCTCCTGCTACTTTTAATACAACTCATCCTATTATTACGTTATTACCTGGATCAAGACCTCAAGAATTATCTCTTTATTTAAATGTTATGTTAGAAACCTGCCAAATTTTATTAACTCGCTATCCAAGTTTAACTATTTTATTACCTATTAGTGCTAAAGCATACGAACCTATTATCCATGATTATTTAGAAAATCATCAAAATCTACCTATTACATTATCATATGAGTCATCTCATGCAGCTATTCAAAAAAGCACATTAGTTATTTCTGCGTCAGGTTCTGCAACTCTTGAAGTAATTCTATTAAACCGCCCTTTAATTGTTTTGGCAGCACTTCCACGATTTACCTACTGGCTTGCAAAATATATTTTAAGGTTACAACTTCCTTATATTAGTTTGCCTAATTTTTTAGCTAATCAAGCTATTATCCCTGAATTTGTTCAATCGGATATCAAGTCAAATGCTATTGCAATTTATGCTCAATCTATGATTCAAAACCCTCAAAAATACACGTCTTCTTATTTTATTGTAAAAAAATGTTTAATTTTACAAAAAAATGTCTATAAACACATTGGGTATACGTTACTCAATTAATATTTTGTTTTACAATGTTAATTTTGTACCATATAATTACGTTATATCTAAATATAATAATTAATTTAAAGGGAAGTAAACTATTATGAATCGTTCAAATAAGGGTTTTACATTAATGGAGATGCTTATTGTTGTTACCATTATTGGTATTTTATCAGCTATTATTATTCCAAGATTATTTACATCAACGACATCTGCCAAAAAAAGTGCTCGTGAAGCTGAAAGACAAACTATCAACAGTCAAATTGAGTTATTTTATTTTATTGAAGGTGTTTATCCTGATGGCTCAGTCTCCGGTGCCACATCAGGTGATTTCACATCAGCTACATGGACAGCATGTGCTGTAGAAACAGATGAAACCTGTACTAACAAATATTGGCCAGAAGTTGTCCCTAGCTCTGATCCATTAAATTGTGCTTGGCAGTGGGATACTACAACACGGCGAATTCCAGAAGGAAATAGCATTTCTGATACGACTGGGAATGGTTGTTAATTTTTAATTTTATTTTTTTCCTTGTTTTTCAAGTCATCTCAAAAAGGATTTTCATTTGTTGAGATAATTATATCTTTATTTATAGTAGGGTTATTATCTAGTTTAGTTATTCCGCAATATTTGGATACAAAATCATATCTTAGTTTAAAAACATCCTCTGAAGAGTTATCTGAATTCTTCTTTCTTTCCCAAAAAACAGCATCATCACGTGGTGTTACAGTGAATATTACGTTTACATATAAAGAAACTGATCCAGAATCTATTCAGCATGTTTCTTTCTTTTTACTCAACCCTTACAACGCTGGTATTCATGAAGATCAAGTTATTATTTCTGACTTTGTTCAATGTTCTGCCTCGACCGATATTACATCCATAAAATTTTACCCAAATAACTCATGGGGTTTATTTACAAATGATACACCTGTTACTGATTCTACCTTTAACTTGACTCTCTCTTTTAAGGATACTAACTATTTTATCCATTTTTTTCCTAACTCAGCTACCATTCAACTCATTAAACCTGATTGACTTATGGTATCATTCAAGTAATGTTCAAAAATAATAAGGGTAGTTTTTATATCGAAGTCATGGTGACTTTATTTATGCTAGGTATCTTAGCAACATCTTTTTTACCCATCCTACCTAATCTTATTGAAAAAACGTTATTATTAAAACGCTATCAATACCTACAAACGATTAGTGATTATTGTGGTAGTTATGTTTTTCGTTGGGTAAACTTTTCTAAAGAGTCTAAACGTCTTCCTTTTTCATTTTATTTTGAGGATAGTCAACTGGAATTTACAGGTGAAACACGTGTTAATAAATTATTATGGGCCACCCCTCCTAACTTAAGCGAAACTTTCTTAACTGATCACTTTAAAGTAACTATTACCTTTAAAGATAGATCCCAACGCGTTGATAGCGCTGGTATCGTTGTTACGGTTTGGTATGATGATAATCTGAATAACCAGCTTGATGATGCTGAAATTAATATTTCATTTGCAACTATTATTACTGAAAAACAAGCGCAATGAAACCTTATAATAAAGGTATTAACCTGCTTGAATTGTTAGTTGCTATTACCATTACAGCTATCTTAGCTATTCCTATGGTTAATGCTTTACGTAGCATGCTTCACACCTGGCAAAAAGGTACCAGCCAACTTGAATCAATCAAAGTATCCCATCTTTATCTTGATCCACTTATTGATCGACTTCGCTATGCTAGTGCCGTTACCAATATCTCTTTTAGTAATAATTCATCTGGCTTTATTCAATTTACGGATGTTACAAACCGATCTTATACTGTTTTTCATAATTCTGAATTTAATAAAACATTTTTTAACCTGCCTAATGACTTTCCGGAAAATTCTATTATTTTCTTTTTAAATACGCCGAACCCTACTCCGGAACTACTACTCCAAGATATTACTTCATTTTCTTTTGAATCATACGCCGAAGATAGCTCTCTTTATTTTAAAGTTGTTTCTGCTAATAATGTCACTACTGCTCCTGATTATAATCGTATTATTTCACTTAAAATTACAGCTACTGTTCTCATTGATGATTTTGAAGAACCTGTTGAAAGTTTAATTGACTTAGCAAAAACGCCTCTTGAGGCAACTAATTCTCTCGAAATTGGGGGGAACTCACTCCCTTTTTTAACCATGGGGTTTGAGTATGATTCGGTTGATATTAATGATAATTCTATTGCTTTTAATGGGGATGTTTTATCTTTGCCTTTTTATCATAAATCTGTCAAAATCCTTCACACATCCCGTTATTTTGATACCATTTCGGCCGCCCTAGAAGAAGCTGTAGCAGGTGATGTCGTTTTAGTAGGGTATAAAGAAGATGGTTACACTGAAAATTTTATTATTCCCGAAGATGTTACGGTTCGTGGCGGCTACGATCCCCAAACCTGGGAACGTGATCTTGATACTTACCCTGCAGTTATTTATATTCGTGAAGGGCTTAATTTAATTGACTCTTCGTCAGCTATTATTGCTATGGAAAATAATGCGGTTATCGATGGTCTAATTTTAGATGCCAAAAATTTATCATATGGCATCTATGCTACAAATGCCAACCACATTACTATTATGAATACTCAAATTAATCATGTTGATACGGCAATTTATCTTGATAATGTCTCTGGGTCTATTATTCAAAATTCTGTCACAGCGAATGTACGTTCTTTATCTCTTAAAAATTCTAATGATATCACTGTTGCTCGAAATATGTTTTATTCTCTTAATCAACTTACCCTTCCTAATGTCACATTAGATAGTCTTAACACCATCTTATTTACCAATAATCTTGTTTTTGGAGGCCATATTGGGCTATCAATCCAAAACTCTATTTCTGCAACGCTTGCTCATAATGCTATTACTCAGGCAAATTATTTTGGATTAAATCTTAGTAATCTTATGAGTACTACTATTTATAATAATATTATTGCCAAAAATAATATTGGTGTTTTTTTTGATAATGCTTCTATTGGTGATTTTGATTCTAATGATTTTAATTATAATTTTTTAGCTAATAATGAATTTGGTCATAATAATAATTTAGCTCTTAATGCAACTAATATTGCTGTTAATCTTAGTGATTATATTTGGGAAAATGTTAATCCATACTTTAGCAGTATTCATCATTTTTCTTTAAAACCTTCGTCTTCTTTAATTGATGCAGGCTCAGGTTCTAACGAAACCTATTTTAATGGGAACCCCAGCTTAGGCACCCCACAAAATGATATTGGTCTTTATGGTGGATCCTATAGCGGTCGCGTTGGTATCCCCAATAGAATAACGTTTACAACAGACTTATCTGTGGCTACTATTACTAATTTAATTAATCAATCTTATGTAGGTGATTATTTGTTTTTTGATAGCGGTTCTTTTGATCTTTATCAAACCATTGAACTAAAACCTTATCAATACTTGGGGGGTGTTTTATCAGATCTTTCCCTTCTGAATCATTTAGGAAATTCTTTTCTTATTACAGCTGCAGATCATACGATAATTGAACAACTTGCTTTTCAAGGTAATGACAAGCCAATCTTATTAATAGATTCTAATAACCCTACTGCTATTTCACAATTAATTTTTAATAATGCATCTAATGCGATTACGGTTTCAACTACCTCTGCTAATATTCAGTTTTGTAGTTTTTATAGCTGTTCAACTGGTGTTCAAGCCATGACTAATTATTTTGGAAATATTAATTATAATATTTTTGAATCAAATACATTAGCTATCGATAATAATCTAGATACCTTTATTTTTTCAGCTCATAATTTATTTTATAATAATGATACGCTATATTCAGGCACTCTTATGGAAGATAATAATATTACAAACCAATTTTCATCATTTCGTAATCCTGACTTAAATCGATTTGAATTAATGTCTACGTCTAATGCTATTGATAAACATGAATTTTATGATGCAGGAGCTCAAGAATTTTTTCATTTTTATGGCCGATATATTACCAATAATCTTAATAATGATATTGATCGTTATTACAAGACATTAACCGTAGATTTTACTCATCCTACGGATACACTACAAGTACTATCGGGCGTTACTATTGGATTTATTAATAATGATCAATCTATTACATTAAATCAACAAATCATTATTGATTCTGAGACTATTCAATCGGTTACTATCGATCTTCCCTCTTCTATTATTGCTGATGATATGCAACTTATTATTCAATTAGATTCATTTACATTTGGCCGATCACCTTATATCGATGATATTACCTTAACCTGGTAATTTTAATTCTCTAATTGATCTTAATGGGGGTAATCTCTTATACTTATTTTAGTTCTTTTTATTATTTGTTATTTTTATGATAATAGTAACAAAGATATATTAAACAACAAGGGCTTCCCTAACACTTTTACTGGAGGATTATATGAAATTTTTTATTGATACGGCTGATATTGACGCGATTAAAGATGCTTTTGAAATGGGATTAGTTGATGGGGTTACCACTAATCCATCTCTTATTAAAAAAGCTGGCAAAGATCATGAAGAAACAATCAGAGAAATTGCATCTATTGTTGCAGGCCCTATCTCGGTTGAAACCATTAGCACGACAACACAAGGTATGTTAGATGAAGCCGAAATCTATCAAACATGGGGAAATAATATTGTCATTAAAATTGTTATGAGTCCAGAAGGTATGCAAGCTGTTAAATATTTGTCTGCCAAAGGTATTAAAACTAATGTAACAGTTACATTTACCGCTGCTCAAGCTCTTATTGCTGCAAAAGCCGGAGCAACGTATGTTAGTCCATTTGTAGGTCGCTTAGATGATATTGGTCATCATGGCATGGATATTATTGAACAAATCCGTACGATTTATGATCATTATGCTTTTCAAACTAAAATTTTAGTGGCAAGTGTTCGAAGCCCTATTCATTTATTAGATGCAGCTATGATTGGTGCTGATGTTGCTACTATCCCCCCAAAAACATTACAACAATTATTTAAACACCCATTAACAGATAAAGGCATTGAGCAGTTTTTAGCTGATGCTAAAGCCTTTCAAAAAGCGTAACCTATTCATGTAATGACTTTAATGTTTCATTATAGTTATTAATTTACTAATATTTTGTTGCGATTTTTTATTTGTTGTCTCTTTTTTTTCTGAAGATACCACTATGCTACTGCCAACTGTATGACAACTACCCACTTGCACTATGTTATTCCTTTTCTATTTATTATAAAAATGAATCGTACCAAAAAATATATTTTACAATAATTTTTTATTTTTTAAATATTTTTTTAGATAAAAAATAATTAACTACATATCACTTTTATCATCACACCTCGTACTTTTTCCAGCAATCATTACACGTTATGTGTTATGGGAAATCTAACCAACCCAGCTCACCAAGCCTATTCACTTCTTTTCTTGTGGGTAGTTTGAGGAGGGGGGTATTTTTCCCAATTTTTCCACCCTGATGGCGGGTATTTTGGGTTTGCCTGTTGCTGGGGCTTCTACTTCTGCTTTTTCGTCTTCTTCTTCTCAGCTGGTGGGTCATGACCTTCTGTTGCGCCCCCTATCGTTACCATTAGCTTTTTCAGCATAATATATCAAACGATTGTGCCTATATTTTAAATCTGATACTTGCTCCTCAGTAGGTTCTATTACCTAACTCTTACTGCCTTGGTTTATTGCTTTTTCTGAAATTATTTCTTCTTTAACCTCCTAATTGTCCCAACCCGCCTTTTACTTCATCTAATTCGTATTCCTTTTTATTAGCATAATATATCAAACGATTGTGCCTATACTCTAAATCTGATACTTGATCCTTAGTAAGTTCTATTACCTGACTCTCACTGCCTTGGTTTCTTGCTTCATTTGAAATAATTTCTTCTTTAGTCTCCAAAGCCCTCAATATATCGCACAAGTTAATAGAAACTTTTGTTATTTTGTTTTTTATATTTTTACTAAAATAGTTTGTGTTGAAGTAACCTTGGGTATCTGGACCAACTCTTAAGTTATACTTTAGAGCATCATTATCAAACTCTGTAAAATCAAACTTATTTTGTTTTAATTGTTTCTGAAGCTCTTTTTTATATTTTTCTGTTATAAATTCATCCATTAATACCTTTTTTTCAACTTCCCCATTATCACCAAATTTTAATTTTTTATCAATAAAGTTATCATTAAAATAAATTCTTAACTCTTCTTTCATTTTTTCTTTATTACGTTCTTTTATTAATTCCTCTTTTTTATTGTTTATTTCTTTTGTTATGCTTTCTTGCACTGCCTTTTGTCCTTTACCATTCTTACACTTTTCAACCTCGACTTCTATTTTTTTGTGTATTGCTTCCTGTAATTTCTCATCTTGATCCTTATAGATTTCTTTATATAATTCAATATACTTCTCTACGTGTTCTTTTAATTTGTCTTTATCTTTTTTTAATATTTGTTTTCTGCTAATTTCTTCATTTCTTCCTTCTATGTCTGATAAATACTGGCTTGGATCAAATTCTTCTGGTTTTTTAGCTAACTCTTTTGTTGAAAATATTGATATCTCACAATCATCATTTCTGCTTTTTTCTCCTTCTCTATTACGTCTGGCCATTTGATATAATAATGACAGCGTCAGCGGCTCTGTATCTGGGAAATCTACGTGAATTCCCTGATAATCAACCCCTCGACTTGCAAATCCAAAATCACCCCCCACTTTATTGCGACAATCATATAATGTGACATGAATACCCTCTACTTCACTATCGTTAAATTTTTGTATTGTCCATGTACCACCTTCTTTTACCATAGTTATTTGATCGCCTTTTTTTACGTTATTTCCATCAGGATATTTCATACCTTCTTTACCTTGCATGTGCACATAAATCGGTTTACTGGAGATTTCCCCTAACTGTTCTTGTATATCCTTTATACTTAATTTAGGAATCTTAGAATCGTCTCTATTTTTTTGTAATATTTCTGCGTTGGGTAAGATATATTGCAGTTTTATTACTTCTTGACCTTTTTTTTCAAGATTTTCTAGCTTTTCTTTTGATTTCTCAATCATCTGGCTTAATACTGCTTTAGGCTCTTCTGTCATTTCTAACTTATTAAACTTCATATTTCTCTTAAACTCCGGTTCCATCTGATCCACATTACGACTCATATAGTCCGGCAGTTTATCTTTGAGTTTTTTGAGTTTTTCGAATTTTTTTCTGTTAAATTCACCTTCTTGCTTACTTAATTTCTGAATTTCTTCCCCCAAGGTCCTAACTATGTTACCTAAGTCCTCCTCGCTCTGTTTACCTGCTTCTATTTTCAAAACACCTAAATGAATGCCAAAACTACTTACCCTGCTAGCTGCATCTTGAAAAGCATCCACTAGTGTCTTCAAATCATCTGTTGCAGACATATGACACTGCTTTTTTATCCCTAACTCTTTCAAATCATCAATTAACCTAAGGATTTGATCATATTCATCACAAAAGACAAGCGCCTTTTGAATACACTTAACACCGGCCTTTGTTTTGCGTTTTAACATAGTCTCTAATTTATCTGATCTTACCCAATAATGACGTCCAGGCTGTAAGTTATCTAACTTTGTCATTTCTTCCCATTCCAAAAATCCCATAACAGCTATTACTAGCTTGTTAAGGTTTTGTTCAGTAACGCCTAGTTTTTTCAACAATTTTCTTATATTTTTTTTAATACTCTTTACTGTAACTTCTTCTTTGCTGTCTATAACCTCCTTAATACATTGTTTAAATTCTTCTATCTCTTTTCTGGTTATTTTCCCAATATATTTTTTTAGTTCAGTAACCGCTAAATTCTCTACACCTTTACCTGGTTCATACTGATCAAACGGTGCTATATGAATAATGGGTTGATTAAATGCATCAGGACATATTTTAGCAGCTATTTTTGATAACCAGGTTTTTCCTTCTCCGGCACCCAACTTTATCACAACTTTTTTTTCCTCTGTGGCTGCTTCATAAATTTTTCTTACTGCCGTTATCTGTGTATCACTTAATAATGTTGATTTAAATTCAGCTTCATCTTGCTCATTTATGCCTTCAGAAGATCTATCAAACCCCTGATAAGAATGTCCTATTAATCGGATAACATTAGCAATACCATCTTTGTCTTCTAACATTTTTGCAATTGAGTCTTGGCCTGCACAACTACGAATACGACTTACTATGTTTGGGTTTTCTTTGTTATCATTATATATTTTTATTACAAGTCTGGGGTAAACATAGTGACTCAAAAATTTCTTTTGATCCTCTTCTTGTGAGAATAACATACCTAAAACATTCATACATACTTGCCCTGAACCATCAAAATCTTTGGTAAATAAATCTATTATGCTTTCTAAATCCTCTTTAGACAAATCGGGATAAATATTATTTTCTTGTATTTGTTTGTCCAGCTCACCCTTCATTTTTTTAAGTATCACATCTTCTTTAATCCCTGCTGTCAAGATATCTGCTGGATGACCTATCGTTTCTTTAGGTAATTGAAACTCATCCAATTTTTCCATTTTCTCTATATTACGTAATTTTTTTAGTTCGGTTTTGACTTTTAATTTTTCTTCCTTTTTTTCAATCTCTTTTTCCGCGTCCTGAAGGGGGGTTTCTGCTAATTTTCTCAATTTTTTTAATATTTCTAGACTCCTTTCTACGGGGTTCTCTGATAACACTACGGGGTGTGTTGCTGTGTCCATTTCGTTTAAAAAATTCTCTTCCATTTCTATAGGAAAAAGCTCAAAATATTTTCTAATATTTTCTTCACCTGTTTTCCTAAAACAAGATTCAATTAATATTAGGTCTTTCCGTATCTTGTTTTGCACTGCTTTCACTAACTCGTCTTCCTTTTTTTGATCGCCGATATAATTAACTAGGTCAGGATGATTCTGTTTACATGCGTTCCTTATACCATCACCCATCAAATTTATAATACGTGTTTTTCTTTTAGAAATTTTTTTGTTAGTATCAAAACCTACTTTAGTAACGAACGTTAATGCATCCTGCAACGAGTGTCCCTCCTCCTTGATTCCGTATCGAACTTCACTTAACTCATCTTTTAAATTTTTCTTTCTCTTTTTTAAAAAATCGTTGCTTTTGCATTTTCTGAGCGCTTTTAATTCATCTTCACCTTCGAGTATACAATAGACTAACTCTTGCTGTTGATTTTTCGATAACAGCGTCATCAATTGTGTAAAGTGTTTATCTTTTTTTGAAACCGACTCTCCCCTCTCTTTTTGTGGGGTTATCTCTTTTTGTTGGGTTATTAGTGCCTTAAACCTTTTATTATAGTAAGCCTTATAAAAGAGACATGTTTGGATATCCCTTACGTTTTTTGTGGGTATTTCATTTTTTAATAAACTAGCTTTATCAGTAAAAGCATGTAATATCTGCGCTGCCTCTGGGGTAATACATTTTCCGTTTTCAACACATTTTTCTAAATATCTTTGAAAGTGCCTACTTTTTTCTTCTTTTGTTTTGTCAGTGTAATTTTCTTTGGATTTTTCTAAATATGTTATTCTTTCTATATAACTCCAGTTTTGTATTTCTGGATCTCGAGAAGTGGCTTTAAGTTCCCTTAGTCTCTCATCTGAAGTGGCTTTAAGTTCCCTTAGTCTCTCATCTATTATCTTAATTATGTTCTTCTTCTTGTTGTCTGCTTGAGTTATATCAAATTGAGCATCCCACAGCCCCGTTTTGAGTGTTTTCATATTGCTGAGTAAGGTTTCAAGCTTTTCTTGGTCATCTGTCTTTGCCACTAAAGATTCTATGCCCTTATTTATTATATTTAATGAGCCTCCTATTCTGCTTTCTTTCTCGTTAGCAAGATTTAAGCATATATTTAATCCTTCTATATTACTTTCGTTTAAGGCTGTTGTTATTCGTTGTTGTAAATATTCCATCCAATTTTGTTTCATCTGTTCTTCAAATGAAGTATATAGCTCCGTTAATTCAACTTCATATTGCTCTCTTATTTTTACCATCTCCCGTATTGTTTTTGCACTCATCATTTTTGCAATTGTCTCCTTTTTTATGCGCGCTAATTTTTTTATTTCTTCACCTTCTTCTTCTGTAAAACGCCCTACTTTACCTAGTATGACTCCAGTATGTTTATCCATATCCTTAATAATAGCTTCTATAACTTGTTGTTTTGCTTTTTTCACTCTAACTCTTGATTGAATTGTTGTTGTTGCTCTTAATGTTGCTACTTGTTGGTTTGCTTTTCTCACTCTAACTCTTGATTGAATTGCTGTTGTTGCTCTTACTACTTTTGCTTTTATTTCTTGTACCTTTTTTACTGCTTCTTCTGCTTGTTCTGTTGCTTGTTCTGCTGCTTGTATTGCTACTTCTATTTCGCTTCGTACTTTTTCTTCTTCTGCTGCTACTTTTTTTGCTAACTCGGCTACTTGTTTCTCTGCCTTTACTACACTGTCTAATGCTTCTTCTACTTGTTTCTTTGCTTTGCTTACTTGTTTATTTACCTCTGCTTCGCTTACTTTTTTATTTATTTTTATTAATTGTCCAGATACTTCTTCTAATGTACTGTTTAATTCTAATACTTTTTTACTTAGTATTTTTAAACGTTTTTTTGCTTTTGCTCTTATATATGTTTTTTGAATGCTTATTGCTGCTCTTCTTTGTTTTTTGCTTGCTATTTCCTCTCTAGACATTGTTTCAATTCTTCTATACATTGCTTGAATGGTTGTTGCTGCTGCTGTTGTTGTAAAATACAGTGTTTCAGCACCACTCTCCAACTCTGCTTTACTAGGCCCGTCACTAGGATTTGTTCGTACAAATAAATCTTTATATTCCGTTTTCATCGCTTGTTCATTCCCTACATCATCAATCTTAATCACTTTAGTCTTATCTTCTGCGGTTTTTACCTTAATTGTTACGGTGTTACCCATAAAATCTACGTTTTCCATACAAAATATACTTCCATCTTTATATAACGATAACAACGCTGATATAGTCTTTTGTTGATTTTTTAAGTCGACAATTTTATCGCTGCCCATCTGATTCAGATTCATAACTGTTAGCCTCTCTATCTTAAAATTTAATAATAATAGTTGAAATTTTAATTTTTGATAGCACCATTTTGCTCTTTTTATAGCCTTTGGACCGCCAACTCTTTTTTCTATTTTTCCCTCGGTTCCTTTTTTTTTGGGATCATTTAAATGCCTATTAAACACTTTTAACATGTATATCTGAGCGTCGATTTTATCTTTCTCGCTAGCTCCACCATTTAAATAATTACAAATCCTATAGTTGAATGTTTTTACATCATTGTCCTTCACTGTTTTATCTTGATACAAATAGGCTATTAAATCTTTACGAGGATTTTGACTTTGGTCGTCTTTGGTAACCGGCTCTTTACTACTGGACGCCAGTATAGCCTTTGGTATCTCTGGATTTAATGCGACATTCGCACCACCCGTCATTGCTTTTGCTTACCTTTATAGCTTAAAATTAAAAAACTTATTTTTTGTTTCATTGTTATTCTTTTTTTTTGGTTTTTTTCTATAGAATAACTATTCACTTTTTTAGTGATTTTCAAACATCATCTGAACTCAAATAATATGTTTTTTTGTTTTTGTATTATCTTTTTTTTTATTTCTCTAAAAAATATTCTTTTTATTTATTTTATTATCTTTTTTTGTTATTAATTTTTACATTATATCTTTTAGTTTTTTCTAACTTAGAATCTAACTTAAAATAGGATTTACGAATACCAAGCTATAGTTTAATTATGGGTCTTGATGAAATAAATATTTATTTATTAATCTGCTAAAGTGACTGTTACCATAGGCTGCTCATTACCATGAGCTGTAAAGGTTATTCTTTCAACACTACCTGCTCGTGCAATATCAGCTGCTGCTAATTTAAACTGTGTTTCAAATGTTTTTGATCCTGCCACAACCAATGCTTGTACCGGAAACTTCATACTCTTTTGAGCTTTTGTCTTGGTCGTTCTTATTTCCCCCATAATTAATTTTGCACAATTAAATATACCTCGCTCATAGTCTCTCTGCTGATTATTTTCTTGCTTTGGCCATTTTGCCTTATGAACACTTGTACTAACCTTGGTAAATCGCCAAGCCCAAACTTCTTCTGTTACAAATGGTAATATAGGTGCCAATAATCGACAGATAATACTTAATGTTTCTAATAATGCTGCACAGGCTGATTGCTGCTTCTTGATATCTGTTTCTTGATACGCTCGCCCTTTTACCAACTCAATATAATGATCACAAAATGCCCAAAATAACTGCTCTGTTGCTTCTAACGCTACCGCATAATCAAATCGCTCATACGCAGCCGTAACCACAGCAACACTCTCATACACATCTTGCATCCAATCACTATCTAACGGTTCTATAATTTGATTTGTAGTTAAATCTTTTTGATCGGCCACTTGCAATAAAACAAATTTTGCTGCATTAAATAATTTTGTTGTTAATTTTTGTCCTACCGAAAAAACACCTTCATCAAAGGCTGTATCCGCTCCCAATCTTGCCTTACAGGCCCAATATCGAATTGCATCTGCCGAATATTGATCCATTAAATATTCTGGTGTAATTACATTTCCTTTTGATTTTGACATTTTTTTTCGATATGGATCTAATACCCAACCACTAATAACCACATTTTTCCACGGTATCGTCTTCTCATGAATCCATGCTTTTACTATCGTATAAAATGCCCATGTTCGAATAATTTCATGAGATTGAGGACGAATATCCATTGGGAAAATAGCCTTATGCTTGTCTTGATCTAACCCCCAACGACTAATTAACTGCGGTGTTAATGAGGATGTCGCCCATGTATCCATTACATCCGGATCCCCCACAAACCCATTCGGCTGATCTCTTTGAGTTTCATCATAACCTTCTGGACTTTGTGATAATGGATCAACAGGCAATTGATCTAATGATGCATATAATGGTTTTTTATATTCAATATCTCCCTGAGCATTCACGGGATACCATACCGGAAATGGCACACCAAAAAATCGTTGCCTAGAAATACACCAATCTTGATTTAACCCTTCTACCCAATTTTGATATCGTGTTTTCATATACTCTGGTTGCCAATTAATCTTTTCTCCTTGTGCTAGCAAATCTTCTTTAGCACTTAAAATATCAATAAACCACTGCCGTGTCGGGATTAACTCTACCGGAGAATCTCCTTTTTCATAAAACTTTACCGGATGCTCTATTGGTTCTGGATCCTTTATTAATGCTTTTGTCGTACCATCAACACTAGAATTTTCTTCTTGCAATAAACTTACAATAGCTTCTCTTGCTTTTTTAACTCGTTTTCCTACTAACATTTCATAATTTTTTTGAGCAACCCCAGCTCTTAAGGAACTAAATGGTTCCTCCCCAAAATCAATCGGTAACAACGTACCATCTCTACCCAAAATTTGCTTTACAGGTAATCCTGATTGTTGCCACCACGCTACATCATCAGCATCTCCAAACGTACAAATCATTACAACCCCTGTTCCTTTTTCTGGATCAGCATGCGTAGATGCCATAATTGGAACTCGAACATGAAATAATGGTGTAATTGCAAATTTTCCAATCATCGCTTGATAACGACTATCATCAGGATGAACAACCACAGCAATACATGCTGCTAATAACTCAGGTCGTGTTGTTGCTATCACACATGGATCACCTGATTCAACAGCAAATCGAATATGATGATAAGCTCCTGGCTTTAGCCTATCTTCTATCTCAGCCTGTGCAACCGCTGTCTGAAAATCAATATCCCACATACCTGGGGCCTCAACATGCTTTACAAACCCCTTCTCAACACAATCTAAAAAAGATCGCTGAGACATTGCTCGACAATGATCATTAATCGTTTCATATCTTAAATTCCAATCAACCGATAATCCTAACCGTCGCCAAACTGACTCAAAAACCGCTTCGTCTTCTTTTGTTAACTGCTCACATGCTTCAATAAAATTTCTACGTGATACTCCAAGATACTCATGCGGTTTTCGATCATGATTCTTGCTAAATGTAAGCTCTGGCTCATAAACTAAATCTACCTGGCAGCGAATCCCATATACATTTTGTACTCGTCTTTCGGTTGGCAACCCATTGTCATCCCAACCCATAGGATAACAAACATCTTTTCCTATCATACGTTGATAACGGGCTATTGCATCGGTATGTGTATAACTAAAGACATGTCCAATATGCAACGAACCTGACACGGTTGGTGGGGGGGTATCAATCGAAAATACCTCAGCTCGATTCTTACTTGCTTGCCACTTATATATTTTCTGTTTATCCCACTCATCTTTCCAGAATTTCTCTCTCTCTTGAGGCTGATATTTTTTTGGCAAATCATTCATAACTCGTATTGTTTCATAATTAAACTTGTTTCTTCAAGTTTTTCTTGTTTTATCTACCACCAACTTAATCTTGCCTACTTTACAACGTTATAACATTAGTAAGCTAAGTTACGTTAATTATATGCCAATTTTTTGTAATATTTAACTGTTTCTAACTTTGCAACATACCCTTATCCCCCCCCTTTTTTGATCCATAAACGATCGTTTATGGAACAATTCTTTTTTTTAAAAACCATTCCGCCATGTCTATTCGTTTATCCTCATTTGGATTTTTGATATTTTAACATCTTATTTTGATTTTTTAATTAGTTTTTTAACATCATGTGTTTAAAATCTTGCTGTTTATGGAAGATACTCTTACAATAGATAGGTTTGAAAAAAAAGTAAGGTGTAATTATGTCAGAA
>MDSY01074642.1_pt1 | contig 25463 bp, 25 predicted proteins | sample 811131 | NCBI WGS metagenome assembly MDSY01 (sample SAMN05326643, study PRJNA326480) | marine metagenome | isolation source: seawater | place: Atlantic Ocean: South West | collected 2010
AACAAAATGGTATAAAAATAACTCCTTCTGGAATGGCCCTATCCTCCCGAACAGGTATTTTAATTTCTCCTCTTCTAGTTGAAACTCTAATCTTGTCTCCAGCCTTTATATTATTTTTTAATATATCTTTGGGTGAAAGCGATACAGTTGCTTCTGGCTCAATAGCGTTCAAATTACTTGCTTTTCTAGTCATCGCGCCAGTATGCCAGTGTTCAAGCTGTCTTCCAGTAGTTAAAATTAAAGGATATAATTTATCAGGCATTTCATCTGGCATTGTAACTTTAGTAGGAACAAATTTTCCTTTTCCATCAGGAGTTGGAAATCGATCACCAAATACAATTTCTTCACCTTTAGAACTTAATGATTTGCAAGGATAAGTTACTGAATTTTCTTCATCTAACCTTTCCCAAGTTATATTGTCAAGGGAAGGCATTGCTTTTGACATTTCATCAAATATATCTTTTGGATGCAAATAATTCCAATTTAGGCCTAATCTTTTACCTATTTCATTTGTAATCCACCAATCTTCTTTTGCTTCACCTGGGGCGTTAATTGCCTTACGTCCCATCTGCACTTGCCTGTTGGTATTAGTAACAGTACCATTTTTTTCTGGCCAAGCAGACGCAGGTAAAATTACATCTGCATAGGTTGCAGTTTCGGTTAAAAAAATATCCTGTACAATTAAATGATCAAGTTTTTGTAATGCTGAACGAGCATGATTTAGATCAGGATCAGACATAGCTGGATTTTCACCAAGTATATACATACCTTTAATTTTATTTTCATGAATAGAATTCATTATCTCCACAACTGTTAATCCTTTATTTGGATCAAGTTTTGTATTCCAAAAACTTTCATAAAATTCTTTGTTGTTATTTTTTTCAACTAATTGATAATCTGGATACATCATCGGAATTAATCCTGCATCAGAAGCGCCTTGAACATTATTCTGCCCTCTTAAAGGATGTAAACCGGTGCCTCTTCTACCGACATTACCAGTCATCAAAGCAAGAGAAATTAAGCAACGTGCATTGTCTGTACCATGAACATGTTGAGAAACCCCCATACCCCAAAAAATTATACCCTTATTAGTTTTGGCATACAGTCTTGCAACCTGTTTAATAGTTTCAGAATCAATACCACATATTTTTTCCATTTTTTCAGGGGTAAATAATTTTAATTCTTTTTTTAGATCTTCAAAACCAAAAGTGTGTTCGTCTATATAATCAGAATTATATAAACCCTCTTCCACTATTACATTCATAATAGAATTCATCAACGCTACATCAGTTCCAGGTTTAAATTGAAGCATGTAAGTTGCATACTTGTTTAAAGATTGGCCCCTTGGATCCATAACTATTAATTTTGCACCTTTCTTAATTGCATTTTTAAAAAAGGTTGCTGCTACTGGATGATTCTCAGTAGGATTAGCTCCAATAACAATAATGACTTCTGAATGCTCTACTTCATAAAAAGGAGCTGTTACCGCCCCTGAACCAATAGTCTCCAAAAGTGCAGCTACAGACGAAGCATGACATAATCTAGTGCAATGATCAACATTGTTAGTTTTGAATCCAGTTCTAATTAATTTTTGAAATAAATAGGCTTCCTCATTTGAACATTTAGCAGAACCAAAACCTGCTAAAATACTCTGATTTTTAAAATCACTTTGTCTAAGTTTTATAATTCCACTTGCTGCATAATCTAAAGCTTCTTCCCAGCTTACTTCTCTAAAGTATTCATGAATATTTGAAAAATTAATTGATGGATGCAGATCTTTTTCTTTATCTTTGATTCTTATAAGAGGCCTAGTTAGTCTTTCTGGGTTATTGACATAATCAAACCCAAACCTTCCTTTTACACACAATCTATTTTCATTGGCTGGCCCATCTTTACCATTAACATATGCTATTTTATTATCATTTACATTGTACTCAAGTTGGCATCCAACTCCACAATAAGGACAAACACTTTGAACTTTTTTATCAACTTTAGTATTACCAACACCTTTTTCATCTACAATAGATGATGGCATTAAAGCACCAGTGGGACAAGCCTGGACACATTCACCACAAGCAACACAAGTGCTGTCACCCATCGGATCATCAAAATCAAAAACTATTTTTGAATTTTCTCCTCTATAAGCCATGCCAATCACATCATTTACCTGCACTTCTCGACATGCACGAACACAAAGATTGCATTGTATACACGCATCAAGGTTTACCGCCATAGATGGATGAGATACATCTGGTTCACATGGTTTTTTTTCTGGAAATCTGCTTTCCTTGACTTCAACTTCCTCAATCCATTTCCAAAAATGAGATTCAGAGTCATGAGCTTTTTCTTTTTTTGGTTGATCAGCTAATAATAATTCAAAAACTAACTCTCTAGATTTTTTTGCCTTATCTGACGAAGTAAAAACTTTCATACCTTCTTGAGGTTTGCGAATGCAAGATGCTGCAAGCACTCTTTCGCCTTCTATCTCTACCATGCATGCTCTACAATTGCCGTCTGCTCTATAACTTTTTTCATCGAGATAACATAAATGAGGAATTTCTTCGCCCATTCTTTTTGAAACTTGCCAGATAGATTCGTTTTCATTCGCATGAACTTTTTTATTATTTAGAAAAAAAGAAACTTTGGTTTTATTCATATGTAATTTCTTCCTCAAAATACTTCATAATTGATCGTAACGGATTAGTTGCCGCTTGGCCTAATCCACAAATTGATGCTTCAGCCATAACTTCGCTTAAATCTTCAAGCTTTGCTTTGTTCCAAATTTTTTCTTTCATTATCTTAACTGTTTTTTCTGTTCCAACTCTGCATGGAGTACATTGCCCACAACTTTCTTCCTCAAAAAACTTTAATAAATTTAATCCTACTTCTTTCATGCTATCCTTATCAGACAATACAACAATAGCAGCAGAACCTAGAAAACAACCATGTTCTGTTAATTCTTTTGAACCATAATCAAGTGGGATATTATTAAATTTTGCAGGTAAAATTCCACCTGATGCCCCTCCAGGAAGATAACCTTTAAATGTATGACCATCTAACATTCCATCGCAATAATCATCAATCAGTTCTTGTATAGTAGTGCCGGCAGGAGCAACTTTTACTCCAGGATTTTTTACTCTACCAGAAACAGAATAACTATGAAAACCTTTACTTCCTTTTACACCTTGATTAGCATACCACTCAGCACCTTTTTCCAAAATATCTCGTAAGCAATAAATTGTTTCAATATTATTAACTAGGGTTGGTTTTCCAAATAAACCAACCTGCGCAACAAATGGTGGTCTATGACGTGGCAAACCTCTTTTGCCTTCAATGCTTTCAATCATAGCAGACTCTTCTCCACAAATATATGCGCCTGCTCCTCTTCTTATAATTAATTCATCTTTTTTAATTAAATTTTCTTTTTCAAGTTTATTAATTTCTTTTTTTAAAATTTCAATTGCTACTGGATATTCATCTCTTAAATAAATATATACTTTTTTGGCACTCATAACTTTAAAAGCAATCAATACCCCTTCCAAGAAACGATGTGGGTCACTTTCTAAATATAGCTTATCTTTAAAAGTACCTGGTTCACCTTCATCACCATTAATAGCTATAAATTTTTCTCCTGTATTTTCCAATACTAGTTCCCATTTTCTACCAGTAGGAAAACCAGCGCCACCTTTACCTTTCAGACCACTATCATTTAAAGATTTAATTATATCTTTATTAGAAATGATTTTATTTTCTATTTTTTTTATTAAAGAATATCCTCCTCCATCAATGTATTCTTTGTACTTAATATAATTTGGAATAATCGCATTGAATTCTTTTTTATTAATTGATTCAATTACTTTTTGAGAATTGGCATAATCGACATAATTTTTTCCTACACAAACTGTAGGAGCTACATTGCATCTACCCATACAAGGGCCTGGAAGGACTTTTATATTTTTCATATTATGTGATGTTAGTTCTTTCAAAATTTTTTTAGCTCCAAATAATTCACAAGTTAAACTTTCACATACTCTAACAATTTTTACTGGATCGAATGAACTTTCATTTTTGATGATCGTAAAGTGAGCGTAAAAAGTAGCAACTTCATAAATTTCAGACAAAGGAAGTTTGGCAATTTCTGCTAAAGCAACTAAATGCTTATCAAAAAGAACTCCGTATTTATCTTGAAGTAAATGCAAATATTCTATTAATTCATCTCTTTTGAGTGTTATATCTTTAAAAATTTCACTAATTTCATCTAATATATTTTGCTCAACCTGTCTTCCTTTTGGTTTCCAGCGCTTTTTTTTATGCTTTAAAGCTAATTTATTCTGCGAAATAAAATTATCCATTTTTAATTGAAATTATAACCTGTATATCGTTATCATAAAGAAATGAAAAATAAACTTGAAAATAATGAAATTGAATTGGATACATCTGGTACAGAATGTCCTATACCTGTTTTAAAAGCAAGAAAATTGTGTCAATCGCTCTCAAAAGGATTAATTATTAAAGTTATAGCTACTGATCCTTTAGCAGAAGCAGATTTTCAACATTATTGTGAACAAAGTAATTATAATTTCTTAAGCTCTAAAAAAAAAGATGGTAAAATTTTCATTAAATTTAAGTTGTAAATTTACTTAAATATATTTTTAAAAGAATAAAAATAATACTGATCACCTTTTGAAATAAAACTTACCTTTTCAGGAATTTCTAAAATCCCATCTGCAAAAGCAATTGAGGAAATCATTCCTGATCCTTGTTTGGGATACTTTTTTACTATTAGCCCATTATTATTTTCATGGATATTGACTCTTATCCATTCAAGCCTTTGATTTTTCTTTTTCATACTAAAATTTGTTTTTGCCAAAATTTTTTGAGGTAAAATAAAATTAGATCCAGTTAAACTTTTAAGAAATGGGTATATAATCATTCCAAAAAGTAAGTGTACAGATACAGGATTTCCAGGTAAACAAATTATAATGGTTTTATTAATTTTTCCAACGGCTATTGGTCTTCCAGGTTTAATTGATGCTCTCCAAAAAAAAAGTTTACCAATTTTTTTTAAAATATTAATTAAATGATCTTCTTCTCCGACTGAAGCTCCACCAGTAGTAATTATAACATCATATTTATTAATATTTTTTTTTAAAGATTGAATTATTGATTCTTCTTTATCTTTTAAAATTCCTAAATATTTTCTTTTTATAAAATCATGCCTCAACAATGAATCTAAAGAGTATAAATTGGAATTATTTATTTGTGAATTTTTTAAAGTTTCTGAGGGATTAATTAATTCATTTCCACTTGTATAAAAACCAACTTTAATTTTTTTTTTTAATCTTATATGTTTTTTTCCAACTGCAGCTAATAAATTAATGTTAGAAGAATTAATTTTTTTACCTTTTTGAAAAATTTTTTTATCTTTTTTAATATCCTCGCCTGCTATGCGACAATTTTCTCCATATCGTGGCATTTTGCTAACATAAATTATATTGTTTTTTTTAATTGTATTTTCCTGCATTACTACAGTTTTAGAATTTATAGGCATACGAGCACCTGTAAAAATTCTCGCAACTTCTCCAGGTTTTAGTAAAGGCAAAATTTTATCACCAGCAGCTATCCTATGAGATAAAATAAGTTTTTTATTATCATTTTTTATATCATTTTTGTGTAAAGCATAACCATCGACTGCAGAATTATTAAAAGGAGGAAGATTAATTTTGCTATAAATATCTTCCGCAATATATCTATTGATACAATTTTTTAATGTAACTCTTTCACTATCAAGATTAATTTTTATATTTTTTAATAAATTAATAATAGAGGTTTTTTTTAGAGGGTTTTTATTCATATTCTTTAGATAAAATGAAATTTACAATTTCATTTATTTCATTTTTTTTAAATTGTTTATTTTCAAAAGAGTTAATATTTTTATCACTTACTAATGCAACTACATTTGTAATTTTTTTGAAAATATAAGATGATTCATCATCAGGTTCCTTTATTATTTCAATTTTAGGATGATTTTCATTTTTAAATCCTTCTACAATAACAACATCGGCAGAATTTATTTCAGAAACTAGTTCTGATAGCTTTTTTTCAGGTAAAGTTTTTAATTCAGTAATTTTAGCCCATCTATTTGCAGAACTAATAATTACTTGATCAGCACCTGATTGACGATGTAAATAACTATCTGTACCAGGCTGATCTATGTCAAAGCTGTGGTGAGCATGTTTAATAGAAGCAACATTTAGTTTTTTTGAATTAATTGCAGAAATAATTTTTTGAACCAAGTGTGTTTTTCCAGAATTCTTCCAGCCAATTATCCCAAATATTATCATACTATCTTCTATTTAAATTAATTAAATAAACTAATGAATAGATAATTGTAGTAATTAAAATTAAAACTATACCTAGTGCTAGGGCATATTCTAAATTACCCATTCTTGTTTCTAAAGATATTGCTGTTGTCATAACACGAGTATAATGATCAATGTTTCCTCCAACAATCATTACTGCTCCGACTTCAGATATCGCTCTTCCAAATGCAGAAAGTATAACAGTTATTAATAAAAAATAATTATGTGTAGCTAAAATTTTTATTACACCTAAAAAAGGCATATTTAAGGATCTAAATTGGTCTTTGTAATTTATCCAATTTTTAGAAAAAATTTCATGCGATAGAGATAATACTATAGGGAATATAATTATTATTTGGGCAATAATCATAGCTGCTGGAGTATATAAAAGATTCAGAACTCCCAAAGGTCCTTCATAGGCAAAAACAAAATAAACTAACAAACCTACGACAACAGGAGGTATGCCCATTAAAGAGTTAAGTAAAACGAGAACAAGATTTTTAAAGTAAAATTTTTTCAAAGCTAGAGCAAATCCGGAAACTATAGCTATAGTTGATGATATGCAAAGAGCTGTAAAGCTAACTTTTAAAGATAAAAATATTATTTCATATAATTGAGGATCCATCCCAAAAATTAATTTAAAAGCATTTAAAATAATATCTATTATTTTCATTTTCTAATATAATTCATTAATTAATAATTATGTCACGTAAAAAAAAATACTTAATAACATCTAATATTAATGATTCTAAATTAACGCAAAAAATATCAGGTTTAGATCAAGATAATAACAAAATTCATACGAAAGTTATAAAAGAAACTTCTTTGACTATTTTTCTTAATAATCAAGAAATAGTAACTTTGATGTGTATTCCTGATCATCCAGTATATTTAGCTGTAGGTTATTTGCTCAATCAAAATATGATCAAAACTAAAGAAAAAATTAAATCTATAGATTTTGATGACTCTATAAATGTTGTAGTTGTAAGAACAAACTCAAAAACTGATTATGAAAAAATTTTAAAAAAAAAGATCACAACTAGCGGTTGCAGTCAGGGAACAGTGTTTGGAAATATATATGAAGAGATTGAAAATACAAAACTTGAATCAAGAATAAAGTTTAAACATGAATGGATATATGAAGTTTCAAAAAAAATTAATTTAACTCCAAGTCTTTATTTGGAAGCTGGGGCTGTTCATGGATGTGTAATAATTGAAAAAGATACACCACTTATATATATGGAAGATGTTGGCAGACACAATGCTGTAGATAAAATAGCAGGTTATATTTATTTAAATAATATTAATTCAAAAAATAAAATCTTTTATACAACTGGGAGATTAACAAGTGAAATGATAATTAAAACAGTAAAAATGAAAATACCTATTTTAATCTCTAGATCAGGATTTACTTCGTGGGGAGTAGATCTAGCTAAAAAAACAAATCTAACATTAATAGGAAGAGCAAAGGGGAAAAAATATGTCGTTTTATCAGGTCAACATAGAATTAAATATTAATGAATAAAAATATAACAATAATTATTTTGCTTGGTGGTAAATCTAAAAGAATGGGAGGGGGAATTAAATCATTACTAAAAATAAATGGTGTAAAAATTTTCGATAAAATATTAAATAAATTACTACCCAAAACAAATAAGATAATAATTAATTGCAATGAAGGTGAAAAAAAATTTTTAAAATATCAATACCCAATTGTAAAAGACTCTTTTACTGGTTTTCTTGGCCCACTAGCAGGTATTCATGCTGGTATGAAATGGATAGTAAATAATAATCCAAAATGTGATTGGTTGATTTCCTTGCCCTCGGATACTCCATTTATACCAAATAATTTAATATCTGAGTTAAAAAAAAAAATGACTCCAAAAATTAAGATAATACTTGTTAAATATAATGGAAAAATACACCCTGTTATTGGAGCTTGGCATATAAGTTTATTTGAAAATCTTGCTGAAGAGATTGATTTGGGTACTAGAAAAATTTTATCTTGGGCAGAGAATCATCCAATTGATTTTGTGAATTATTTAGAAAAAGATCATGATCCTTTTTTTAATATTAATGATAAAAAAGATCTAAAATTAGCTTCTGAAATTGATAAAAAAATCTAAAAAAATTGAATAATGATGGAATTATTTGATTGATGAGAATATAGTAAATTTTGTGTCAATATATCTTCCTATAGCAGAAATGAATGTCAATATCTTGCTTATAATTTTTATTGGTATGATGATTGGAGGTTTATCAGGCTTATTTGGAGTTGGGGGTGGATTTTTAATGACACCTCTTTTAATTTTTTTAGGAATACCTCCAGCTGTAGCAGTTGGCACTGAAGCCCCACACGTTCTTGCATCCTCTGTCTCAGGGGTAATAGCTCACTGGAGAAGAAAAAATGTAGATTTTAAAATGGGTTTTTTTCTCCTATTTGGAGGAGTTATAGGCTCAACCGTTGGAGTAAACTTATTTAAAATTTTAAGAGATTATGGACAAATTGATATTGTAATACAAATGTTATTTTTGATATTTTTAGGTTTTATTGGTTTTAGTATGGCATTTGAAAGCGCTAAAACTACTATAACTAAGTACAGAACTACATCTATAATAAGAACTAAACTACATCAACATTCCTGGATACATGGATTGCCTTTTAAAATACGTTTTCATAGATCAAAACTATACATCAGTGCAATACCTCCAATAATTATAGGCTTCTTCGTTGGTGTCTTGTCTGCAATGATGGGAGTTGGTGGAGGATTCATTATGATTCCTGCAATGGTTTATATACTAGGTATGTCTACAAATGTTGTTGTGGGAACGTCATTATTTCAAATAATTTTTGTTACAGCAAACTCAACTTTTTTTCAATCATACTTAAACCAAACAGTTGATATTGTTCTTGCATCTTTAATGATAATTGGAGGAGTAATTGGTGCACAGTTTGGAGCTAGATTAGGTACAAAATTAAAAGCTGAATATTTAAGAGGTATTCTAGCTATAATAGTACTTACAGTTTGTGCAAAAATATTAATTGACCTTACTCTTACTCCATCAGATCTTTTCTCATTAGATATATTATGAATAAAAAATTATTAAAATTAGTTAGTATTCCATATTTATATATAGTAAATTTTTTTATTTTAATTTTATTTTTTTCTTACATTTTATTATTTATTTATAATAAAGAAATATTTATTTTACAATTAGTACTAATAACTATTTGTCTACTAACTTTAGTTTTAAAATTATTTTATTGGTATGAATCTAAAAGCTTTAATGCAAATTACAGAGGTGATTTAATAAGTAATGAAAAGGAATTTATTTTAAAATTAATTATTTTTATTTTTATTCATATAACTCCTGTCTTTTTTATTTTCCAAGAATTTACTCTTATAGTTAGTGCAAAGATTATTTCTTATACTTTAATAATTATATTAGTTTTAATGATCATAGGTATGTTTATTGAAAGATATTTGCTTCTATTAAATACTAAGGAATATGAAAATCATATTTTTGAAAAAAAACTATAATATGAATAAATCAATATTTTTCATTATATTTATTATGCTAAATACAAATGTTTTTGGGAGTGAAGCTTATTTTGATTTATCAGAAAAAGAGATACAAATTCAAACAAACTTTAATGGTAAAGAAATTATTGTTTTTGGAATTTTAGAGTCAGGTGAGGATACAATTGTCTCAATTAAAGGTCCTAGAAAAGATACCAAAATGTCAAAAAAAGAAAGAATTTTAGGTTTTTGGTTTAATACCAAAGAGGTAATATATAAGAAATTACCATCGCTTTTTTTTATTTCATCTTCATCACCAATAAAAGATATATTAAATACTGAAACAATTATAAAAGAAAAACTATATTTTGATGAACTTTTAACTAATATAACTACTAAAAGAAATTTTGTTCAACAAAAAAATTTAAGTGATTGGAATAAAAATTTAATAAATATAAAAAAAAATACTCATTTTTTTAAAAAATATAATTTTAAAAATATTGAAAATAAACTTTTTCAAACTCGTGTTTTTTTTCCAGAAAATTCTATTCCGGGTAAATATGAAATAATAATATACCAAGTCAAAAACAAAGTGATTTTAAACAAAAAAAACAGGTCAATAATTATCAAAAAATCTGGGATAGGTGAAAAAATTTATAAGTTTGCCCATGAAAAATCTGCTGCATATGGTTTATTATCTACTTTTTTTGCTATATTATGTGGTTTAATTGCAGCAACAATCTTTAGGAGAATATAAAGATGAATGATGAAAGATATATACTTGTAATTGCTGATAATTCAGAAGAAATGAATATCGCTTTACAGTACGCTTGCGCTAGATCAAAAAAAACAGGAAGAAAAATCATTATTGCAACTTTTATCGAGCCACTTGATGTTCTTACTACTCAGGGAGTAACTGAAATAATGAAAAATGAAGCTAGAGAAGAAGCAGAAAAAATTCTTCACTCTGCAGCAACTATTGTTAAAGAATCAACTGGAATTATGCCTGTTTTATATAAAAGAGAAGGTGAAGTAATTCCAGAGCTTAAAAAACTTATTGAAGAAGAGGAAAATATTAATGTTTTAGTACTTGCAGCCAATACTAATGAAAATGAAAAAAATCCAGGACCAATTATTAATGCTTTAGTTACAAAAGAGATAAGTACATTAAGAGTACCAGTGATGATTGTACCAGGTAATTTTTCTAAAGATCATATATCTCAAATAACATAATGTTAGCCATTGATTATCGAAGTCAAGTTGCAAAAATTTTAATTGATATTGAGTCTGTTAAATTTTCATTTGATAAGCCATTCACTCTTACATCTGGTTTAAAAAGTCCTGTTTATGTAGATTGTAGAAAGATTATTTCATTTGTTGAAGAACGCAAAAAAATTATAAATTTTGCTAAAAATTATTTTTTAAAGAATAAAGTAGAATTTGATATTTTAGCTGGAGGAGAAACTGCAGGGATTCCTTATGCATCTTTTTTAGCTGAATCATTAAACTCATCAATGATTTATGTTAGAAAAAAATCTAAAGGTTTTGGGAAAAACCAACAAATAGAAGGAAATTACAAACAAAATCAAAAAGTTTTATTAATTGAAGATCTGGCTACTGATGGAGGGAGTAAAGTAATATTTGTAGATGCTTTAAGAAAAGCTAATTTAAAAATATCGGATGTATTTGTAATTTTTTATTATGATATATTTGATATCAAAAAATCTCCTTTAAATTCTATAAAAATCAAAATTCATTCATTATGTACTTGGAAAGATATTATTGATAATATTAAAATAAACAAAAAATATTCGCCTAGTCAAATTCAAGACCTAGAAAATTTTTTAAAAAAACCTGATGTATGGAGAAAAGAAAATGGATGATATTATTTTAATTAGTGGTGGATTTGACCCTGTTCATAGTGGACATATTTTTTTAATCAAAGAAGCGGCAAAATATGGTGATGTAGTTGTATTGTTAAATTCTGATAAATGGTTAAAGAAAAAAAAAGGTAAGGCTTTTTTACCCTTTGAAGAAAGAGAAATTATTATGAATTCAATTAAAAATGTTATTGATGTAATCCCTTTTGATGACTCCGATAAAACAGCAATAGATGGAATTAAAAAAGCAATTAACAAATATCCAAAACAAAAAATTAAATTTGCTAATGGTGGGGACAGGAATAGCAATACAACACCAGAAATGGAATTTTGTAATAAAAATAATGTAGATATGATTTGGGGAATCGGTGGAGATAACAAAGCAAATTCAAGTTCATGGATACTTAAAAAATGGACCGAGAATAATTAAGGGAATAGTTTTTTTCCAACCCATCTATTTTTTACTTTTCTAAATTCCACCCTATCATGCAATCTAAATGGCATATCTTGCCAAAATTCAATTAAGTCTGGTTTTACTCTAAAGCCTGACCAATGTGGGGGACGTGAAATTTTTTTATTTTTAAATTTATTTTTATAATATTCAAAATTTTCTTCCAAAATTTTTCTACTAGATAAATCTTGAGATTGTTTTGAAGCCCAAGCACCTATTCTGCTTTCGTATGGTCTAGAATTAAAATATTCATCTGCTTCATCATCTTGTACTTTTGAAGCTTGTCCTTCTATTCTTATTTGTTTCAATAAGCTTTTCCAATGAAAAGTTAAGGCAACATTTTTATTAGATAGAATCGTTTTTCCTTTTTTACTTTGCATATTAGTATAAAAAATAAATTCTTCATTTGTAAAACTTTTTAATAAAACTATTCTTGAAGTTGGTCTGAAATCGCTAGAAATACTTGATAGATTCATTGCATTTGGATCATTAACTTCATTTTTTTCCGCTTCTTCATACCATTCTTTAAATAAAAAAAATGGATTTAAATTTGTTTCAAGTATTGGTTTAATTTTAGACATTTTTTTAACGATACACGTGTAAAATAGTATATAGTTTAAAAATATAGAATTATTAAGATTTTTATTTTAAAAGTGAATTTATGTTAATGAAAAATAAAAAAGGGCTAATAATGGGGGTCGCAAATGAAAGATCAATAGCCTGGGGTATTGCCAAAAAATTAGCATCTGAAGGGGCAGAAGTAGCTTTTACTTATCAAGGAGATGCTCTTAAAAAAAGAGTGGAACCTCTAGCGAAAAGTATTGGCTCAAATATTCTACTCCCTTGTGATGTTTCTGACTCTGCTAGTATGAAAAATGCATTTAAAATTCTGCATGATAAGTGGAACAATCTTGATTTTCTTGTTCATGCAATTGGATTTTCAAATAAAGAAGAATTAAGAGGAAAATATTATGATACCTCTCTAGAAAATTTTTGTAATACTATGCATATTTCTTGCTATTCTTTTACTGAAGCTTCTAGATTAGCAGCTCCATTAATGAATCAAAATGGTTCTATTTTAACATTAACTTATTATGGTGCAGAACAAGTTATGCCTCATTATAATGTGATGGGTGTCGCAAAGGCAGCATTAGAGGCTAGTGTCAAATATTTAGCATCAGATTTAGGAGAAAAAAATATAAGAGTTAATGCAATAAGCGCAGGTCCTATTAAAACTCTCGCTGCTTCAGGCATAGGAGATTTCCGTTTTATTTTAAAATGGAATGAATTAAACGCTCCTTTAAAAAGAAATGTTAGCCAAGATGATGTTGGAGATGCAGCTCTATATCTTTTAAGCAATTTAGGAACAGCTGTAACTGGGGAAATTCAACATGTTGATTGTGGGTATCATACAGTAGGCATGGTTGCAGTAGATGAAACAAATAAAATTTCAGAGTTACTAGGAGAATTTAATAAAGAATAATATGGCTTCAAATTCTATAGGAAAAGTTTTTAATTTTACAACTTGGGGTGAAAGCCATGGTAAGGCAATAGGTTGTGTTGTTGATGGAGTGCCCTCAAAAATAGCATTAAATGAAAAGGATATTCAAATTTTCTTAAATCAAAGAAAGCCTGGTCAATCTAAATTTACTACTCAAAGAAAAGAAAATGATAAAGTAGAAATTTTATCTGGTATCTTTAATGGAGTCACAACAGGTCATCCAATTTCTTTAATAATTTACAATGAAGATCATAGATCAAAAGATTATAAAAATATAAAAAATTTATTTAGGCCTGGTCATGCAGACTATACTTATTGGGCTAAATATGGAATACGTGATTATAGAGGGGGTGGAAGATCAAGTGCAAGAGAAACGGCTATGAGAGTGGCAGCTGGTGCAATAGCAAGAAAAATAATAAAACATAAATTAAAAAAAGATATTAAAATTAAAGGTGCTTTAGTTCAAATTGGTAATAGTAAAATAGATTACAATAATTGGAGTGATAATTTCATAAATAAAAATCAATTTTTTTGTCCGGATAAAAATATTATAAAAAAATGGGAACTAATGATTAACAAAGCTAGGAAATCAGGGTCATCTTTAGGAGCTATTATAGAAATCCATTGTAAAAAAATGCCTACTGGACTTGGCGAGCCAGTTTATGACAAACTAGATGCAGATTTGGCAAAAGCAATAATGAGTATTAATGCTGTAAAAGGTGTAGAAATAGGTAATGGGTTTGCAAGCGTTCTTGAGTCAGGAATATCAAATGTTGATGAAATGAGAATTAGAAACAAAAAACCTATTTTTTTATCAAATAACAATGGTGGAATTTTAGGAGGCATATCTACTGGTCAAGACCTAGTGTTAAGATTTTGTGTTAAACCAACTAGCTCCATACTTGAAACAAAAAAGACAATTAATACTAATTTAAAAGAAGTGAATATCAAAACTAAAGGAAGGCATGATCCATGTGTTGGAATTAGAGCCGTACCCGTTGGAGAAGCGATGGTTGCTAATACTCTTGCTGATCATTGTTTAAGATTTTTTTAGAGCATAAATTAAAAATTCTGTATTTCCTTTTGGTCCTTTAATCGGGCTTTCTATAATTCCTTTAACATCCATCTTACAAACAGACTCGAACCAATTAGTAAAATCTTTGCAAATTCTTTTGTGGATTTTGGTATCTAAAATAACTCCACCTCTTTTTAATTCACTTTTATTACATTCAAATTGAGGTTTGATAAGACCTAATATTATAGGATTTTTTTTTGATAAAAGAGTCAAATTTGGTAAAATAACTTTTTTCATACTGATAAAGCTAACATCACAAACAATTATATCAATAGGTTCTTTAATCATTTCTTTATTAAGATACCTAGCATTTTTTTTTGATAAATTTATTATTTTTGGATCTTGTATTAACTTTTCATGTAATTGATTTTTTCCTACATCTACAGAATATATTTTTTTTACTTTTTTTGATAATAGAACTTGAGTAAAGCCACCAGTAGATGCGCCAATATCTAAACATGTAAAATCTTTAACTTCAATTTTAAAAAAATCAAAAGCGTGAAGTAATTTTAAAGCTCCTCTTGAAACCCATTTGGGATTTAAATCATTTGCTAAAATTTTAACCTTTTCATCAAATATCTCTCCACTTTTGAGAATTTTTTTTCCATCCACAGAAATTTGTCCAGCCATTATCATAGCTTGAGCCTTATTTCTTGATTCTGCTATTTTTTGATCAACTAATATTAAATCAATTCTTTTTTTCAAAATATTTAATTTTTTTTATAGTTACTAAAAGAGATAATTTCTGAAGAATTTAAAGATAAAATTTTATTTGCAATTGATTTTGCATCCATACCAATTTCTTTGTATTGATCTATAGGATTATTGTGATCAATAAATTTATCAGGAAATATAATATTTTTTATTTTTGAAATAGTTGGTGTTTTCTTTTTATTATGAATAAAATTTAAAATTGCTGAACTAAAACCACCTATAGATCCTTCTTCAATTGTTAATATATATTCATGGTTATCAACTATGTTGCTTATTAATAATTCATCTAAAGGTTTAACAAAACGTGCGTCAACCAAAGTAGGATTACATACTCTAGGTTTAAGAATCTCTAACGCCTCTTTACAAGCATCTAATCTTGCTCCAAAATTAATTATAGCAAATTTATTTCCTTCATTAATAATTCTTCCTTTTCCAATTTCTAAAGGATTCAAATCTTTATCGTCTCCAAATCCTGCTCCTGCACCTCTTGGGAATCTGAAAGATGAAGGTCTATCATCAATTAAAACTGACGTTTTGATCATTCTAATTAACTCTGATTCATCAGATGCTGCCATAATGACAAAATTAGGTAATATGTTTAAATAAGCTATATCAAAAGATCCTGCATGAGTTGGACCATCAGCCCCAACTTGACCTGCTCTGTCTATAGCAAATCTAACTGGTAATTTTTGAATAGCGACGTCATGCACTATTTGATCGTAAGCTCTTTGTAAAAATGTTGAATAAATTGCTACAAAAGGTTTGAATCCCTCTGTTGCCATTCCAGCAGACATTGTTACTGCATGCTGTTCAGCAATTCCTACATCAAATAATCTTTTTGGAAATCTTTTACTAAACTCGTCTAAACCAGTTCCTGAAGTCATAGCTGCAGTTATAGCAACAATTTTTTCATCTTTAGTTGCCTCTTCAATCAATGTTTCTCCAAAAATTTTAGAAAAAGTTTTTTTATTACTTTTTGATATTGATGATCCAGTCAAAATATCAAATTTTTCAACACCATGAAACTTATGTGAAGAATCTTCAGCTGGTTGATACCCCTTCCCCTTTTTTGTAATTACATGCAAAAAAATTGGCTTGTGCATTTTATTCGATTTAATATTTTTTAGTACTGGAATTAAGTGATCAAAACTATGCCCATCAATTGGACCTAAATAAAAAAAACCTAATTCTTCAAATAATGTTCCTCCAGAAACAAAGCCCTTAGAAAATTCTTCAGCTCGATGTAAAGTTTTTTTAAAAGATTTTGGAAAATTATGTGAGATTTTTTTAATTAATGATCGTACACTAGAGTAAGAATATGATGATAAAAGTTTTGATAAATAAGCACTCATAGCGCCAACTGGTTGATCAATCGACATTTCGTTATCATTTAGTATAACTATTAATTCTTTATTCATCGCACCTGCATTATTAAGAGCCTCATATGCCATACCCGCACTTAAAGCTCCGTCACCTATTACACATATAACTCTAGAATTATCTTTTTTTAATTCCTGAGCAATTTTTATACCTAAACCAGCTGAAATGGATGTAGAACTATGTGCAGTTCCAAAAGGATCATAATCACTTTCACTTCTTTTAACAAAACCATATAGGCCTTTTGCCTGTCTCAAAGTTTCAATCTTATGCTTTCTACCTGTTAAAATTTTATGTGGATATGACTGGTGCCCTACATCCCAAATTAATTTATCTTTGGGAGTTTCAAAAATATAATGCAAAGCTATAGTTAATTCAATTACTCCTAACCCAGCTCCTAAATGCCCTCCAGTCTTCGATACTGTATCAATGACCTTTGATCTTAATTCCTCAGCAATTTTTTGTAAATCTTCAAATTCAAATTTACGAAGATCATCTGGAAAATTTATCTGGTCTAAAAAATTATATTTCACGATAAATTATTTATTAAAATTTTCTTTTTTTATTTTATTATTTTCAATCTTAATTTTTTTAATTTGCATTTCAACTTTTTTAAGTTTTTCTTCACAATTATTTTTTAATTTCATGCCTTTTTCATACAGCTCGACTGATTTTTCTAAATCTATTTCTCCTGATTCCAATTGATCAACTATGTCTTCCAATTTTTTTAAATTTTCTTCAAATGTATAATTTTTTGTATCTTTATTCATAATTTTTTAAAATTTATCATATAAAATAACTCTTACTTTTGTACATAACCAGTTATTTTGTTATTATTAATATCATATATAGCACCTTTTAAATTATCTCCACTTTCTATTGTTAAAAGCAATCTATTTTTATCAATAACTTCAATATCCTTTATTTTTTCATTAGCTGAAAGTTGAACATAGAAATTAGCTAGCTTTCCATCTTGGTTTTTACTATTTGTTGATATTTTTAAATACATGCCATAAATAGTTGCTCCAAAGGCTAAAACTATTAATATACCCAAAATAACTACTATACTCTGCATAATATTTTTTGACATGAATAAGATCTATAATCACAAAATAGTAATAAATAAAGAACAAAGCTTATTAAGGTTAGATCAAGCCCTAGCTAAACTGACATCTTATTCAAGATCACAAATTAAAATACTCTTATCAAATGACAATATACTTAAAAATGAAGAAATTATTAAGGATGCTTCATACAAGGTAAAATCAGGTGAAAAATATATAATTAATATCAAAATTCCAGAACTAGAGAAATTTGATGCTGAACAAATACCATTAGATATAATATACGAGGATAATGAGATTATTGTTGTTAATAAAAAAGCAGGTATGGTAGTACATCCGTCCCCAGGACATTATCATGGCACTTTAGTGAATGCCTTAATTAATCACACAAAAAACTTAAGTGATTTGAATGATACAAATAGACCAGGAATTGTTCATCGTATAGATAAAGAAACTAGTGGGCTAATTGTAATTGCAAAAGACAATATAACTCATGATAATTTAGCTAACCAATTTAAAGAACATACAATCTCAAGAAAATATAAAGCAATTGTTTGGGGTCAGCCTGTAAATCAAACTATAGAAGGATATATTGAAAGACATAGAATAAACAGAAAAAAAATGTCTTTGAACAAAAACGAAAAAGGTAAATATTCTAAAACTTTTATTAAATTATTGAAAACTTTTGAAATTGCTAGCCTTATTGAATGTAAATTAACAACTGGGAGGACTCACCAAATTAGACTACATTTAACTTCATTAAATTCACCAGTAGTAGGAGATAAAGTTTATGGCAAAAGTAAAATTAGTAAATTTGGTAAAAATAAAGAAACATTTAATAAATTTTTAATACTTAAAAATTTTTCTAGGCAGGCTTTACATGCTTACCACTTAGGATTCAAACATCCAAAATCCAACAAATATATTGAATTTGATAGTAATTTACCTAATGATATGAAGAAATTACTTGAATTAGTTGTTAAATATTAATTTTTATAAATAAATATGATATTAGCTCGCATATGAATTTACCAATCTTATCTTCAGAAGGAAATCTTGCTATATATCTTCAAGAGATTAAAAAATTTCCTATTTTAACTGCTGAAGAAGAGTACATGTTAGCAAAAAGATTTAAAGAGCATGGAGATACAAAAGCTGCTCATAAGCTAGTTACGAGTCATTTAAGATTAGTAGCCAAAATTGCCATGGGATACAGAGGCTATGGACTACCAGTTACTGATTTAATTTCTGAGGGTAATGTAGGTATTATGCAAGCAGTGAAAAAGTTTGACCCTGAAAAAGGTTTTAGATTGGCAACTTATGCTATGTGGTGGATTAGAGCTCAAATTCAAGAATATGTTCTTAGAAGTTGGTCTCTTGTTAAAATAGGAACAACATCTGCTCAAAAAAAACTTTTTTTTAATTTGAGAAAATTAAAAAATCAGCTTGAAAATATTGATGATGGAAATCTTTCCCCTGAAAATGTTAGAGAAATAGCAACTCGCTTAGATGTTAAAGAGGTGGAAGTTCAGGATATGGAAAATAGACTTTTTTCAGGCGATCAATCACTAAACGTGCAAATAAGTAATGAAGCTGATACAGAATGGCAAGATATGATTGCCGATGAAGTTGAAACTCATGATAAAATTATAGAAAATAAAGATGAGTTTATTTTTAGAAAAAAACTTTTTGAAAAAGCTCTGCAAGTTCTTAATTCTAGGGAAAAAGAAATTATTCAGGAAAGACGTTTAAGAGAAAAACCAAAAAAACTAGAAGAATTAAGTAAAAAGTTTAATATAAGTAGAGAAAGAGTTCGTCAAATTGAAGAGAAAGCTATGCAAAAACTTCAATTGGAAATTTCAAATATTTCTTAGAATATTTTTTTTATCAATTGTTTGATTTCTTTCTGGGCCTGTTGAAATTATTGATATTTTTGTTTCTAATATTCTTTCCAAAAAATTCACATATTTTCTTGCATTCAAGGGTAGATTTTTCCAATGTTTAATACCATAAGTTGATTTTTTCCAACCTTTTAAAGTCTTGTAAATGGGTTTTACATTTTTTTGATCTAACTCGTTCACAGGTAGATAATTATATTTATTATTTTTTAATTTATAAGCTATACAAACCTTAATATAATCCAAATCATCCAATACATCTAATTTAGTAAGAACTATATCTGTAATGCCACTAATTATTACTGATTGTTTTACTAAATTTAAATCAAACCATCCACATCGTCTTTTTCTTCTTGTTACTGTGCCAAATTCATGACCATTTTTAATTAAATAATCTCCAATTTCATTGTTTAGTTCTGTTGGAAAAGGACCGGAACCAACTCTTGTTGTATATGCTTTTGTAATACCAAATATTCTGTGATTTTTTTTAACACCAAAACCTGTTCCAGAAAAAATTTGACCTGAAGCAGTATTGGAAGAAGTAACATATGGATAAGTTCCAAAATCAATATCTAAAAGAGCGCCTTGAGCTCCTTCAAATAAAATTACCTTATTTGTATTAGCGGCTTTATTTAAAACTTTCCAAACTGGTGAGGAAAATTGTTTTAGAAAATTAGATATAAGTAAAAGCTCTTTTAAAATTTTTTTTGAACTAATGGTTTTGTTATATTTTTTAAGTCGAGGATTGTGATAATTAATTAGTTTATTAATTTTTTCTTTAAGCAAGTCTGTATTATTTAAATCACAGAAACGTATTGATCTTCTACCCACTTTATCTTCATATGCTGGGCCTATGCCTTTTTTTGTAGTTCCAATATTTGCCTTTCCAAGATATAATTCATTAATTTCATCTATAATTTTATGAATAGGTAAAATTAAACAAACATTTTCTGCAATAAAAAGATTTTTTTTATTAATTTTTAGTCCTTTATTTTTAAGTAATCTAATCTCATTTACTAAAGCCCATGGATCAAGAACAACACCGTTACCTATAATGCATTTTTTTCCTCTTATGATTCCTGAAGGAAGTAAATTTAACTTAAATGTTTTTTTATTAATTTTAATTGTATGACCAGCATTATTTCCTCCCTGGAATCTTGCAACAAAACTGGCCTTGGTAGATAGCCAATCAACAATTTTGCCTTTGCCTTCATCTCCCCACTGTGTTCCTATTATTGTATAAAACATAAAATATTATATTTTTTTTATACTATTGTTGCTTAAATAAAACTCACAATCTTGCTTTTTAGCTAGGTTTTTGGAGATTTTAAAATTACTAAGATTTTTTGTGATTGTATATCCCTTATTAAGAAGATTTTTAATTTTTGTTTCACTTGTTTCAAAAGGTATCAAAATCTTTTTTTGAATCAAAACTGATGACGAAGCTCTTAGTATAGTATCCATATAACAAGTAAAACCTGTCGCTTGATTTTCAAAATTTGGGCTTTTTATTATATATCTACCTCCTTTAGCAACTTCACCCCTAACATTATTTGCAAAAAAAGTATATCTTACTCCAGAATGATAGTTTTTATCATCAACCTCACATAAATCTAAAAAAAATTTAACTTTTTTATTTTTTTTACTAAATCCTCTAACAATTTTTTTTATATTATGAATTTCATTAAATGTAATATCATCAATAATTAAAGAATCTAAATTATTTTTTTTATCTCTATAATCTCCAGTACAAGAAAATATATCCTTAATATAAAAAGTATCTTCTTTATCTAATATTTTTAAAATTCCCATTAAATCTTTTAACTGTATTAGTTTTTTAATTTCATTATAATTTTTCTTATATTTAATTTGTGTGAAAAATTTATCTAAAAATACTCTTGAAGAAATTTCAATTACAATATTTTTAATACCTACCAAGGACAATGCAGAATAAGCTAAATCCATCATCTCTATATCAGCTAAGGGACTAGCTTCTCCAATACATTCTGCACCAATTTGCAAAAATTGTCTTTCAGGTCTAAGCATTGATCCCTGCTTTCTTACAACTTCTCCATAATAACATAATTTTAAAGGTCTATTTTTATTTAAAAGGCGTGTGTTAGATAAGCGCGCAACTTGCATGGTTATATCATTTCTAACAATAAGTTTTTTTTGATTTTTTTTTACATTAAGATTAAATACATTGTGATTGAAATTTGTATTTAAAAACTCAATAAGAGGTGTTTTAATTAATTTAAAACCAAAGCTTTGAAAAAGTTCAATAATTAAATTTTTATATTTATGTTCAGTGGCAACTTTATTTGTTACATCATCTTTAAATCCCTCAGGTACAATATTATTTGGCATTTAAAACTTTCTTTAAATCTATTAATATTTTATCATAAACTGCTTTAGTATCAGAATTTTTACTTCCCTCAACCAACAATCTTACTATAGGCTCAGTTCCTGAAGATCTAATTAAAATCCTTACATCATCATATTTTTTTAAGTAAACATTTGATAAAAATTTAATTTTTTTTTCAATTTTTTTTGTTAATTTTTTTTTAATAAATAGATTTGATTTTATTTGAGGGTAACTTTTGTACAAATTAAATAATTCACTGGATCTTTTTTTATATTTTGACAATATTTCCAGAACTTTTAAAGCTGATAAAATTCCATCACCTGTACTCATAAGTTCTCCTAAAATAATATGACCAGATTGTTCACCACCTAATGAAAATTTGTTTTTTTTCATTTCTGAAATCACATTAATATCTCCAACATTTGCTCTTATTAATTTAATTCCAATATCATTGAGAAACTTCTCTAATCCTAAATTAGACATTACTGTTGTTACAACAGTTTTTTTTGATAACTTTTTTGTTTTTAATAGATTGTGAGCAAATAATGCTATAAATTTATCTCCATCAATTTCATATCCTTGTTCATCAACTGCTATGATTCTATCTCCATCTCCATCAAATGCAAATCCGATATCTGCTTTTTCTAAAACAACTTTTTTGGATAATTCCTTAATATTAACTGCACCACAATTAAAATTAATATTTTTTCCATTGGGTTTATTATTAATAGTAATTACATTAAATCCTAATTCAGAAAACAAAATAGGAGCAACATTATAGGTGGCTCCGTTTGCACAATCCAAAACTATTTTAAAATTTTTTAATTTTCTTTTATTTTTTATAGTAGTCTTCAAATACTTTAAATATCTTTCGTTTGAATCATCCAATCGAAAAGCTTTTCCAGAATCATAACCTAAATTTGAAATTTTATTGTACTTGGATTGATTAAAAACAATATTTTCTATTTTGATTTCTAATTTTTTAGTAATTTTTGAACCATTAGAGTCAAAAAATTTTAATCCATTATATTCATATGTATTATGAGAAGCCGTAATCATCACACCCATATCTGCTTTCAATGATTTAATAAGAATTGGTAAAGCTGGAGTTGGTAAAGGACCTACAAGTATCACATCCATTCCCATTGATATAAAACCAGCAGTTAGCAATGGTTCAAATAAATATCCAGAAAGTCTTGTATCTTTTGAAATTATAACTTTTTTTTTGCCTTTTTTTTTAAAAGATAACAAGAACCCAGTAGTCTTTGCAATTTTTAAGCAAGTTTCAGCTGTCATTGGTTCTTGATTAACTACGCATCGAACGCCATCTGTGCCAAATATTTTTCTCACAGTTTCTTGTATTTAAAAAATTGAAATTTTGAAAGAAATTTAATTAATTTGTCTGTGGTCTGACTGTACTTCCAGTTTTTGGAACAGAAGGAGTTATTGTAGGTTCTGGACCAATATCATCATTAAAATCATCTCTATCAGGTTTTATGCCCTTTATTAAATCATTAATTTCATCTCCAGTTAAAGTCTCATATTCTAAGAGTCCTTTAGCTATAATATGAAGTTCATCAATATGATCCATTATAATTTTTCTTGCTTTTGTCTTCGCCTCATCAATTAGTCTTTTAACTTCTTCATCAATTATTTGCGCAGTTTCATCAGATAAATTTTTTGATTGAGTAACAGAATGACCTAAAAAAACTTCTTCTTGATTATTATTATATCGTATAAAGCCAACTTTTTTGCTAAAACCAAACTCAGTAACCATTTTTCTAGCTAAACTTGTTGCTTGTTGAATATCACCCATAGCTCCAGTTGCAACTTTATCTTCTCCGAAAATAACTTCCTCTGAAATACGTGCCGCGACCATCTCAACAAGTTTGGCTTCTAACTCATCTTTTCTTTGATGAATTTTATCTCTCTCAGGTACTGACATTACATAACCAAGTGCTCTACCAGTTGGTATTATTGAACTTTTATAAATTGGATCAGATTCCTTACAATAAATATTAGCTAAAGCATGTCCCGCTTCATGATAAGCTGTTATCTCTTTTTCTTGCTCTGTCATAACCATAGATCTTCTTTCAGCTCCAAGCATAACTTTATCTTTAGCGCTTTCAAAATCTTCACGTGTGACAAGTCTTTTATTTTTTCTTGATGCTAAAAGTGCAGCTTCATTAACTAAATTTGCTAAATCAGCTCCAGAAAAACCTGGGGTTCCCCTTGCTATTATTTTAGTATCAAATTTAGGAGAAACTTTTATTTTTTTAACATGAACTTTTAGAATTTTATCTCTTCCAATAATATCTGGATTTGAAACAGTTATTTGTCTATCAAATCTTCCCGGTCTAAGCAAAGCAGGGTCTAAAACATCTGGTCGATTTGTTGCTGCAACAATAATTACACCTGCATTGGCTTCAAAACCATCCATTTCAACCAAAAGCTGATTAAGTGTTTGTTCTCTCTCATCATTTCCCCCACCTAAGCCAGCACCCCTATGTCTACCTACTGCATCAATCTCATCAATAAAAATAATGCAGGGTGAGTTTTTTTTACCTTGTTCAAACATATCTCTAACTCTACTAGCTCCAACTCCTACAAACATTTCTACAAAATCAGAGCCTGATATTGAGAAGAATGGGACATTCGCTTCTCCTGCTATTGCTCTTGCTAGCAATGTTTTACCTGTTCCAGGGGGTCCTACTAATAAAGCTCCTGTAGGAATTTTTCCGCCTAATCTAGAAAACTTTTTTGGATCTTTTAAAAACTCAACTACTTCTTCAAGTTCTTGTTTTGCTTCATCTATTCCAGCAACATCATCAAATGTAACTTTTCCAACAGCCTCATTAAGAAGTTTTGCTTTTGATTTACCAAAACCCATAGCTTTACCTCCACCACCTTGCATCTGTCTCATAAAAAATATCCAAACTCCAATTAAAAGTAACATTGGAAACCATGATAAAAGGATACTTAAAAATGGATGCATAGCTCTATCAGCTGGTTCAGCAGAGATTTTAACTCCACTTTCATTTAATTTATCAACTAAGTTTGGATAATTTGGCGAATAAGTAGAAAAAGATCTTCCATCCTCAAAAAAACCTTTAACATTGTTTCCCTGAATATGAACTTCGGATATGTTTCCAGATTCAGCAGCAGCAATAAAATCAGAAAATGAAATTGCATACTGTCTATCGTTAGATGATGTTCCTTGAAAAAGATTAAATAAGGCTACTAGTAGCAAGCCAA